>ENA-OXEC01000220-OXEC01000220.1-human-gut-metagenome-genome-assembly--contig:-NODE-220-length-35083-cov-19.8858_pt1 | contig 35083 bp, 28 predicted proteins | sample MGYA00249351_ERZ652235 | MGnify/ENA primary metagenome ERZ652235 (study PRJEB26925, sample SAMN05826906) | human gut metagenome | biome: ENVO:2100002; feature: ENVO:00000062; material: ENVO:00002003...
GGAGATGTGTATAAGAGACAGGGTCTCTGGGGTGGGTCTCTGGGATGAGTCTCCTGTGGGTCTCCTGTGGTCCGTTTTTTCCGGCCATTCGTTTGGCATATTCCCGGAGAATTTGTATCTTTGTGAACTGTAAAGCTAAGAATATTAGATTTTCGTATCACAAATGTCTACAAAAAGCTACATACAGTCATCCCCAAGAACGGTCTTCACGCTGCCCTCCCTTTTGGTGGGCACCAAGGAAGCGGACTCCACGAAGATGACCAAACGCCTCAACTACTATGTGAGGAACGGGGAGCTCTTGAATCTGCGCAAAGGTCTGTATGCCAAACCGGAATACAACGAACAGGAGATAGCCTGCTCCATGTATGCCCCTTGCTACATTTCGTTGCAGTATGTCCTCCAGAGGGCCGGCGTCATCTTCCAATATGACAGCTGTGTGACCTCAGTAAGCTACCTGAGCAGGGAAATCACGATAGACGGCAAAATCTACAGTTACCGAAAAGTGAAAGAAGCCATCATCGTCAACAGGCAGGGAATCGTAACTGAAGACAATATCAACATTGCCAGTCCCGAACGTGCATTTCTCGACACGGTTTACCTTTATCCTGACTTCTATTTCGACAACACCGGCATTCTCAACAAAGACAAGGTGTTAGAGCTTCTGCCGCTATACATGAACAAGAAAATGGAAAAACGAGTATTGACCACTTTACTATAAGAAGAATATGGATATCAACAAGCACAAGTTCTTAATGCTGAGAATCTTGAAGGATATATTTACAGACACCCGCCTCGCCCCACTTCTGGCGTTCAAGGGTGGCACTTCACTGATGTTTTTCTATGGGCTCCCGAGATTCTCAACCGACTTGGATTTCAACCTTCTGGACAGAACCAAGGAGCAGGCTGTCTTTGATAAGGTTGCCGCCATCCTTTCAAAATATGGCACGGTAGCTGATTCCAACATGAAGTTTAACGGCCCGATAGCGGTCTTGGACTATGGCGTGGGAGAACGCAAACTGAAAGTCGAGATTTCCAATAGGGAATACGGCAACCATTATGAGATGAAAAACCTTAGCGGCATAGACATGACCTTGATGCAGAAGCCAGACATGTTTGCCCACAAGCTCTGCGCCCTGCTGGACAGAAAGGGCATCACCGGGCGAGACGTGTATGACTGCTATTTCTTTCTCTCCAATAACACGCCCATCAACCAAGACATCGTGGAATACAGGATGGGGAAACCGCTGGCAGACTATCTGCAAGACTGCATAGAGGCATTGCGGAAATACTCCGACAAGGCCATTATGAGCGACATAGGAGAATTGTTGACGGAAAAGGACAAAGACTTCGTAAGAACGAAGATGCGGACAGAGACCATCAGCCTGTTGGGCTTTTTCAAGGATTATCCACTGATAGCCGAATATCCTGACAGCAAAATGCACGTGGAAGCGGCTGCCGTCTATGAACAAGGGGACGGGAAGTTCGCCGTCCGTGCCACCATAGACTCCAGAGAATATCCGGGAAAAGAAATGGCGGGGAGTGATGCCCAAGCATTCAAAGAACTTGGAAAAGAATCAGAGCAAGAGGCTTTCGGAAAACTGATGGCGAAAAAGTATTTTATCAAAGAATGGAATATGAATAACGGCCATCGGGATAGTGTTAAAAAATAAGCCGGCTCCTAAAAACGGAGTCGGCTTGCCGCACAAACATCATAAGCTGCCTTTTCGCAGATCCAACCGGAGTGAAAGGAACTTCTCCCTTACCCCTAAGATCAAACCTGCGAAACTTAAATTACAGATAAAACTCGGCCGTGAGTCCGCGATACCACTCGGAGCGGCTGCCGTCGGCCCGGGACATCACGCACTCTTCCTCGGCCAGTGTGTCGGGGCGCAGGCGGGAGAAAGCCACGAGGCTGCGCTTCGGGGGCTTGCGGGGCGTGGTGCGCACGCGGGTGAGGCGGCTGACGAAGAGACCGGCGATGGAGGCCTCGGCCGTGAAAGCCTCGAAGACCTCGGCGGGCACGATGGCCGAAAACACGCCGGAGGGGGCGAGTAGGGCGGCCACGCCGCGGAAGAGGTCGGCAAAAGGCAGCGAGTCGGCATGGCGGGCCACGGAACGGCGGGCGTCGGGATTCTTGAGCGAGTGGAGGAAAAAGGGGGGATTGCACACGATGCTGTCGAAAGAAAGCGGGGGAGAGGCGGCGGCCACAAACCCGGCAAGGGAGGAATGTGCCACCTCGATGCGTGGGCCGAAAGGCGAGTCGGCGGCATTTTCACGGGCCTGAAGGGCGGCATCGCCGTCGATGTCGATGCCCGTCACGTGGGCTTCCGGAAAACGCTGGGCCATCATGAGGGCAATGAGTCCGGTGCCCGTGCCGATGTCGAGAATGGAACGGCCGCCCGGAGCCCATGCCCCGAGCAGCACGCCATCGGTGCCCACCTTCATGGCGCAGCGGTCGTGGCGCACGCTGAATTGTCTGAATCTGAATCCGTCTGTCATGTGCCTGTCATCGCGGGATAGACGCGTCAACATCTCCACGCATGTAAAGATAACGGCGGAAAAGCGGGATTATTTTAAGGGCAGTTCTAAAATGTTGTGGCTGTAGAGTTGGCAAATCAATATGGGAAAAATGATAATCGCTGACTATCAATGGAAAAATATGTCTTGTTTCTTTTGCTTTTTCCTTGAAATCGTGTATCTTTGCGGTTGATAATTTCTTGATTTCGTGAAATATCGGCAAAGAATATTTCTTGAAATCGTGAAAGAAGCAGATAAAACGGATAGACATATTATGCTAAGAAGAAAGATATACGAACAACTCCGGAACTGGAAAGCCACCAGTCAGGGCACAAGTGCTTTGATGATAGAAGGTGCGCGCCGAGTGGGAAAAAGCTTCATCGTAGAAGAATTTGCCAAGAGGGAATACGCCTCATATCTGTTCATCAATTTCACCACGGCACCGGAAGCGGTTAAGGATTGGTTCGGACAATACATGGACAACCTTGACCAACTGCTGATGAACTTACAGCTTTACTACAACAAACGGCTGGAATCGAGGCAGTCGCTCATCGTGTTCGATGAGGTACAAGACTGTCCCAAAGCACGAGAGGCCATAAAGTTTCTTGTGGCTGATGGACGGTTCGACTATATAGAGACGGGATCGCTCGTCAGCATCAAGAGCAAAGTCAAGGGCATCAACATCCCGTCGGAAGAGGATGTCATAGAAATGTTCCCGTTGGACTTCGAGGAATTTCTGTGGGCAATGGGTAACGATATGCTTATGGCGCATATCAAGGATTGTTTCATCCGGCAGCAGCCCATAGGACAACAGATGCACCGCAAGGCGATGGATATTTTCCGACTTTACATGGTGGTTGGCGGGATGCCACAGGCCGTGCAAGAATATGTGAACAGCAAAGACTTTGAAAAAGTAGAGGCTGTGAAGCATCGCATCCTGACCCTCTACCGCAACGACATACGTAAGTACGCCGACAAGGAAGAGTTGAAGGTTACTGCCATCTTTGATGAAATACCGGGGCAGCTTCAAAAGCATGAGAAGAAGTTCACGCTGGCCACTCTCGGGAGCGACGCGAGAATGCGCGACTACCAGAATGCTTTCTTGTGGCTGTCTGACGCGAAAATCATCAACTGCGCCTTTAACACGACAGAACCGAGCTTTGGACTGCGACTGAACGATGAGCGATCCACGCTGAAATGCTACATGGCCGACACGGGGCTGCTCATATCACATGCTTTCGACGAGAACGGGAAAGTGCCTATCGAGGTCTATCAGAAGCTCATCTTGGGCAAACTGGAAATCAACGAAGGAATGATTGTGGAGAATATCGTGGCGCAAATGCTTACGGCTTCGGGGCACCGACTGTACTTCTACAGCAACCCTGACCGGGAGAATAAGGATAATAGGATGGAAATAGACTTTCTGATTGCCAAGTCCAAGATTACGAGCAAGCACAACATTTCGCCCATAGAGGTGAAATCGGGCAAGAACTATGCCCTGACATCCTTGAAGAAGTGCATCAAGAAATATCACGACTATCTCTCCACACCCTATGTCACCCACACGCGCGACCTGATGCTGGCCGACGGAATCGTCTACATCCCCCTGTATATGATCCCTTTGCTCTGATAGGACCAAAATGGTCAAGAAAAGACACAGGCACATGACAAACCGAATCCGTCTGTCATGTGCCTGTCATCGCGGGATAGATGCGTCAACATCTCCACGCATGTAAAGATAACGGCGGAAAAGCGGGATTATTTTAAACATTTTACGTTTTTGTCTCCTTATTTAATTAAAAACTCGGGCCGCCGTGGCTGTATCTCACCGAAAATTAGTAACTTTGCACGCCGATAAAAACAAGAAATCAAGGAAGAGAAAAAATATAAGTGAACATGGATATCAAACTCAATATGAACACAAGAAGCAACACCAGTGTGCAGATGATAGCCGACTTTGACGGCGACGCATCGATGCTCATGGAGGAACAGCCGGCGGGGGACTATCCCATACTCACGACGCGCAACATCGTGATGTTTCCCACGGTGCTCACCCCCATTCTCGTGGGCCGCACGCCGAGCCTCAATCTGCTCAAAAGGCTGGAGAACCATCCGGGAGAGGTGTTCACCGTGTTCAGTCAGAAAGACAGCAACGTGGACGACCCGGGTATGAAAGACCTCTATCCCGTGGGCGTGTTTGCAAGGCTCATCAAGGTGATCGACATGCCCACCCAGCCGGGGGCCACCAGCAAGACGGCCATCATCCAGGGGCTGGGGCGGTGTACGCTCGCCGACCTCAAGAAGAAGCGTCCCTACTACATGGGCACCGTAGAGCCCAGAGACGAGGAGTTTCCCGCCGAGGGCGACAAGGAGTTTGACTCGGTCATCGAACTGCTGCGCTCCACCACCCACGACTATATCGCCAACAACGAAAACATACCCAACGAGTCGGAATATGCCCTGAGCAACATCCAAAACAAGGTGATGCTCGTCAACTACATCTGCGGCAACATGCCCTTCCCGGTGAAGGACAAGTTCAAGTTGCTCAAGCAGGACGCAATTCTTGCGAGGGCCTACGAGACACTGAAGATAGAAAACCGCGAACTGGAGTTCTTCAAGATACAGAACAACATCCGGCAGAAAACCCACTTCGACATCGACGAACAGCAGAAGGAATACTTCTTGCAGCAGCAGATGAAGAATATCAAGGAAGAGTTGGGAGGAAGTACGGGAAGCCCCGAGCGCGCAGAGCTGACGAAAAAAGCACTCACAAAAAAATGGCCCGAAGCCATTGCGGATACATTCAACAAGGAGATGGACAAGCTCGACACGCTCAATCCGCAGAGTCCGGACTACAGCATACAGCTCAACTATCTCCAGACGATGGTGGCACTGCCGTGGGGGGAATGCTCGAAAGACGACCTCAACCTCACACGGGCTGCCAAAGTGCTCGACCGCGACCACTACGGCATGGAGAAGGTGAAGGAGCGCATTCTCGAATACATCGCCGTGCTCTCGCTGCGCGGCGATCTCAAGTCGCCCATCCTCTGCCTCTACGGGCCTCCGGGAGTGGGCAAGACATCGCTGGGCAAGAGCATCGCCTCGGCCTTGAAGCGCAAGTATGTGCGCATGTCGCTGGGAGGAGTACACGACGAAGCCGAGATCCGCGGCCATCGACGCACCTACGTGGGGGCCATGCCCGGCCGCATCATCAAGAGCATACAGAAGGCGGGGACATCCAATCCGGTGTTCATCCTCGACGAGATAGACAAGGTGACGCAGAGCACCATCAACGGTGATCCGTCGTCGGCCTTGCTCGAAGTGCTCGACCCGGAACAGAACAATGCCTTCCACGACAACTATCTCGATGTAGACTACGACCTGTCGAAGGTGCTCTTCGTGGCCACGGCCAACGACCTCAACACCATTCCCCGGCCGCTGCTCGACCGCATGGAAGTCATCGAGGTGAGCGGATACATCACCGAGGAGAAGACGGAAATAGCGCGGCGCCACCTCGTGCCGCGTGAACTGGATGCCACGGGACTGGACAAGGTGACGCCGAAAATCAAATTCAGCAAACCGGCATTGGAGAAAATCATCGAGCAATACACCCGCGAGAGCGGCGTGAGACAGCTGGAGAAGCAAATCAACAAGGCACTTCGCAAGATAGCCTACCGCAAGGCCATGGACAGCAGTCTGGAGATACCCAACATCACGCCGGCCGAACTGGAAGACCTGTTGGGCAAACCGCCTTTCTACCGCGACATCTATCAGGGTAACGCCTACGCCGGCGTGGTGACCGGACTGGCGTGGACCAGCGTGGGCGGCGAGATACTTTTCATCGAGACTTCGCTCAGCAAAGGGAAGGCCGGCAAGCTCACGCTCACTGGCAACTTGGGAGAGGTGATGAAAGAGAGTGCCGTGATAGCCCTCGAATATGTCAAGGCGCACATAGACAAGCTGGGGGTGGATTATCGCATTTTCGATCAGTGGAACATCCATATCCACGTGCCCGAGGGAGCTACGCCGAAAGACGGCCCGTCGGCCGGCATCACCATCGCCACCTCCATCGCCTCGGCACTCACGCAGCGCAAGGTGAGGAAAAACACGGCCATGACCGGCGAAATCACTCTCCGGGGCAAAGTGCTGCCTGTGGGGGGCATCAAAGAGAAAATCCTCGCTGCCAAGCGGGCCGGCATCACAGACATCGTGATGTGCCGGGACAACCGCAAGGACATCGAGGAAATTCCCGAAGAGTATCGCAAGGGAGTGGAGTTCCACTATGTGGAGAACGTGCAGGACGTGTGGGACTTCGTGCTCACCGATGAGTTGGTGGACAATCCCGTAGACCTCACCGTGAAGGAGGAAGAAACGAAAGGGGAGAAGGAGGGTGCCAAATGACCTTTGAGCTGCAACACACCGACCCGTCGTCGGATGCCCGCGCCGGCATCATCACCACCGACCACGGACCAATCAAGACTCCCATCTTCATGCCCGTGGGCACTTGCGGTTCGGTGAAAGGCGTACATTTCAGCGAATTGCGCGAGCAGGTGAAAGCCCAAATCATCCTCGGCAACACCTATCATCTCTATCTGCGGCCGGGACTTGACGTGCTCCGCAAGGCCGGAGGCCTGCACGGCTTCAACGGCTGGGAGCGCCCCATCCTCACCGACTCGGGCGGATTTCAGGTGTTTTCGCTTACCGGCATCCGCAAACTGCGTGAGGAGGGATGCGAGTTCCGTTCCCACATCGACGGCAGCAAGCACTTCTTTACGCCCGAGAATGTCATGGATACAGAGCGCGTCATCGGAGCCGACATCATGATGGCTTTCGACGAATGCCCTCCGGGACAGAGCGACTACCGCTATGCCAAGGAGAGTCTGGCCCTGACCCAGCGGTGGCTCGACCGGTGCATCAAGCGTTTCAACGAGACCGAACCGCTCTACGGCCATCGCCAGAGTCTGTTCCCCATCGTGCAGGGCTGCACCTACAAGGACCTCCGGCAGGAAGCCGCCAAGTTTGTGGCCGACAAGGGGGCCGACGGCAATGCCATTGGCGGACTGGCCGTGGGTGAACCCACCGAGGTGATGTATGAGATGATCGAGGTGGTCAACGGGATTCTGCCCAAGGACAAGCCGCGCTACCTCATGGGCGTGGGCACTCCGCAGAACATCCTTGAGGCCATCGAGCGGGGGGTAGACATGTTCGACTGTGTGATGCCCACCCGCAACGGGCGCAACGCCATGCTCTTCACCTACGAGGGCACGATGAACATGCGCAACAAGAAGTGGGAGGACGATTTTTCGCCCGTAGACCCCGACGGATGCGACATTGACCGCATCACCACCAAGGCCTACCTCCACCACCTGTTCAAGGCGCAGGAACTCTTGGCCATGCAGATAGCCTCCATCCACAATCTTGCTTTCTATCTGCGACTGGTGGGCGATGCCCGCCGGCACATTGAGCAGGGCGACTTTGCCCGGTGGAAGGCCGGTATCATCAGCCAACTGGGACGCAGAGTGTAAACCGATTTCGACAAAGATGGAAAGATGGAAATAAAGAAAATCAGAAAGCATCGCAGATTTTTCCGCGCCCGGCGTTCGCTTGACCGTCGCCACCGGCAGCTGTCCGGACTGCTCGCCCGCTTTCAACCCCTGCTCGGGTGGCTGAGGAAACACCTTGGCTTCCTGCGCTTCTTGAATCCCAAGCGTTATGTCAAGATTCTGGACTGGTATATCATCAAGAAGTTCATCGGCACCTATTTCTTCTCCATTGCCCTGATCATCTCCATTGCCATAGTCTTCGACTTCAACGAGAATCTCTCCAAGTTCACGCAGTATCATGCCCCTTGGCGAGCCATCGTCTTCGATTACTATGCCAATTTCATCCCCTACTATTCCAATCTTTTCAGTCCGCTTTTCGTCTTCATCGCCGTCATCTTCTTCACCTCCAAGTTGGCCGGCAACTCGGAGATCATCGCCATGCTGGCCGCCGGTGTCTCCTTCAAGCGTCTCATGCGCCCCTACATGATTTCGTGTGTGCTTATCGCCGCCCTCACCTACTATCTCGGGGCCTACGAGATACCCCACGGCACGGTGATACGCCAAGATTTCGAGGCGCTCTACCGCAACAACACCAAGAACACGGCGGCCGACAATGTGCAGTTGCAAGTGGACAAAGGCGTAATAGCCTACATCCAGCACTACGACAACAACACGAAGAAGGGCTACGGCTTCAAACTCAACAAGTTTGAGGACAAGAAGCTCGTGAGCGACCTCACGGCCATGGAGGTGCAATATGACACCATCTCCGACACCAAGTTCCACTGGCGTATGCGCAACTGGAAGCAGCGCAAGTTGCAGGGACTCAAGGAGCACATCACCAGCGGTGCCGAGAAAGACACGGTCATCCTCATGGAGCCTACCGACCTTGTCTATTCCAAAGGCCAGCAGGAGACATTCACCAGTCCCGAACTGCGCGAATACATCTCCAAGCAAATCGACCGCGGATCGAGCAACGTGGTGCAGTATCAGGTGGAATACCACAAGCGCATTGCCACCTCCTTCGCCTCGTTCATCCTCACGGTCATCGGCCTCTCGCTCTCTTCGCGCAAGCGCAAGGGCGGCATGGGGCTCTATCTGGGTCTCGGTCTGGCCTTGAGTTTCGGCTACATCATGCTCCAGACCGTTTCGGCCACGTTTGCCATCAATGCCGGCGCACCACCGATGCTCGCGGCATGGACACCCAACATGGTGTTCGCCATTGTGGCCTATTTTCTCTATCGGAAGGCTCCGAAATAATAACACAACATTCATTTTAAAACAGAAAAAACAAGAAATAATGTATTTTGACGAGTTAGACTTAAACGACAATGTGCTCGACGCGCTCTATGACATGCGTTTCGATTCGTGCACACCGGTTCAGGAAAAGTGTATCCCTGAAATATTGAAAGGTAACGACGTGCTCGGCGTGGCACAGACCGGTACCGGCAAGACGGCCGCCTATCTGCTGCCCATCTTGAGCAAGCTCGACGACGGCGGCTATCCTAAGGATGCCATCAACTGTGTCATCATGTCGCCTACGCGCGAACTGGCACAGCAAATCGACCAAGCCATGCAGGGCTTCGGCTACTACCTCAAAGGGGTGAGCAGCGTGGCTGTGTATGGCGGCAACGACGGCAACCGTTACGACCAAGAACTCAAGAGTCTCCGTCTCGGGGCCGATGTGGTGATTGCCACTCCCGGCCGCCTCATTTCCCACATCAGTTTGGGCAATGTGGACATGAGCAAGGTGAGCTATTTCGTGCTCGACGAAGCCGACCGTATGCTCGACATGGGCTTCTCCGAAGACATTCTCCAGATAGCCAAACTGCTGCCCGACACGTGCCAGACCATCATGTTCTCGGCCACCATGCCCGCCAAAATCGAGGAACTGGCCAAGACGCTGCTCAAGAATCCGGTCGAGATCAAGCTTGCCGTGAGCAAACCCGCCGAGAAAATCAAACAGGAAGCCTACGTGTGCTACGAGACGCAGAAGCTGGGCATCATCAAAGACATCTTCAAGGCCGGCGATCTCAAGCGCGTCATCATCTTCTGCGGCAGCAAGATGAAGGTGAAGCAGGTCAACGCCGCCCTCCAGCGCAAGCACATCAACTGTGGCGAGATGCACTCCGACCTCGAACAGGCCGAGCGCGACGACATCATGTTCAAGTTCAAGAGCGGACAGCTCGACGTGCTGGTGGCCACCGACATCGTGGCCCGCGGCATCGACATCGACGACATTGCCATGGTCATCAACTACGATGTGCCCCACGACGCCGAAGATTATGTTCACCGCATAGGCCGCACCGCCCGGGCCGACCGTGACGGACGGGCCATCACGCTCGTGAGTGAAGACGACATCTACCACTTCCAGCAGATAGAGAAATTCCTTGAGAAGGAAGTGGAGAAGATCCCACTGCCCGCCGACTTGGGCGAGGCCCCTGAATATGCCCGTCAGAGCAGGCCCTCAAAGGGGCGCACAACGGCCAAGAGCCGCCGGCGCAAAGACCGCGACCAGCAGGCCCACCGCCACAAGCCCAACAACCAGCGCCGCCCGGCCCGGCCTGAGCAGGACAAGGAGCGGGAAGCTGCCCGGCCTGCCAACGCCGCCGAACAATCTGCCGGTGACAAGCCGCGCCGCAACCGTCGCCAGAGTGAAGCGCGCCTCGCAGAGGGAAAACCGACGGAAGAAAAGCAGACCGAAGGTAACCCCACTGCCAACCGGCAACCCCGGCAGGAAAGCGACCGGCAGCCCGACAAGTCGGGACGCGGCAACCGCAATCGCCGCAACGCCAAGTCGGCCGGTGGCGACAGCAACCGCAATGGCAACCGTCCCGCTGATGCAGAGAATCGCATGGATGCCGACAAACCGCGCCGCAGCAACAACCGCAACCGGAAACGTGGCAATGGGCGTGACCGCCGTCAGGACGAAAACCGCACCGCCTCCTCTGCACGGAGCATGGAGCCGAGCACTCCCCGAAAGCCCGAGGGCACTTTCAAGATGTTCTTCAAGCGCATCCTCGGCATCAAGAGGCGGTAACCGGCCTTTGAGAGGTCAAAAGAGATTTTTCTTTGGGGGAGTTAAAGGAGAGCGAAAAGCCTCCGGCAGCAGTAAATTCAGCTATGATCCATTGTCCTAACTCCCTTAACTCCCTCTAACTCCCAAAAAGAAAAGAGAAGCGCACCCGGGTGCGCTTCTCTTGTTTTTGATGCTCATCCGATGATTCCCGCAGCATCAGCGCCCAGAGCACCGAGGGCACCGGCCAGTGCGGCCACCAGCACCTTGAGCAAGGCCATCCAGTGGTTGGAGTGAAGTGTCTTCATCTGTCCGTTCCTCCATTCCTTTAGGCGTGATGCTCTTCTGAGGTGCCGGCGGGAGCCGAAGGATCGGCCTTCTTCCCGGCCTTGTCCTTCTTTTTGTCCACCCGGTAGTCGGCATATTCCTCCACCTTGCAGCCCGTGAGGAAAGAGCGGGTGCGCTTCTTGTCGGCGCTGATCTTCACCTCCGGCTGGAAGAGCACGTGCAGGCCTTTCACATGCTTGCCCACGTTGAAGTCCTTGGCCGTATCGGCAGGGGCCGAAGTGATGCCGATCTTGAAGCTGCCAAACTTGTCCAACTTCACGCGCTGTCCGTTCTGCAAGGCCGTCTGCATGGTCTCCACCAGTTCCGAGATCACGGCGATGATGTCACTGCGTTTCAGCGTGCAGTTGCGCTGCATCGTCTCGGCCAGTTGGTCGGTGGTCACAAGGCCGTCGGCAGCCGCACGGGCATACCACTTGCCCTTGGTGGAAGATCCTTCACGCTTGTTCTGATACAATTTGTACTTTACTGACATAGTTTTTCTTTGTTTTTAGTGTGCGAAGCCCCCGGCATAAGTGTGTGTTTTTATGGAAGCTCCGCAAAGTTGATAATTTAGTTTTAATAACTCTCTGTGTGCCCCTGATCAGGAGGCTGTGTCCGAATCACGGTTGCAAAGGTACAGCATTCCGCCCCCGTTTCCAAATATCCTTACTATACATCGCAGTAGGCACCACACCATTATCTCACTTCCACCGCCCCGAAGCCCCCGCATTGTCATCTGTTTGCCTATAATATTAACGTGAGTTCGACGAATTCAGAACAATTCAGAACAAGGCAAACTGTGTATCCATAGTCCTTTGTACATTAGGCTTCTTTGGAAACAGGCAATAGGCAGCAATGGCATCTAATAAGTTGACGATGAAATTGTCAAAGCATCTATGTCTGGAGTGTTCCACTTGTGCAATGTTCTTAGGTTCATCATTCATAGTTTCTATAATGGCTCTTTTCGGAGTAAAAGTTTGTCAGAAACGCTCATTAAAGCTCCTTTCATGTGACTTTTCAACTTGGTAATAAGCTGTATTCCATCAACAAAAAGCCTTTGAAAGAGGTTCTTGCCGATGTACCCCTTGTCACTGACCAGCTTACCATATATAAAATCTATGAATGCTTTATACTCCAAAGGCTTACGGTCATCAATATCTCCCGGTGTTATCATAAAGTTGAGAAGCTCTCCTTTTTCATTGCAAATCAAGTGCAATTTGAAACCGAAGAACCAACCCATAGAGCATTTTCCTCTTTGAGCTATACCTTTGAAAACCTTGTGAATATGTATTCTTTGGTTCTTGCAGACACGCAGTGGCGTGCTGTCAACAAAGCTTATGCCCGTACATTTGCCCGGCAGGACCTTCTTGATAAACAAGGTTAAGGGTACGGCTACATCCCTTTCCAATTCTACTAAACGGTTATAAGAGACAACATTTGGAAACAGATGGCGAAGCTGCTTGCATACTTTTTCAAGATAGAAATGTTTAAAGCAGCGATAACCTGAGTCGTGGAAAAGAATCATTATCAGCATGACTTCGGCCTTTGACATCGTGGAACTTCGATGATATTTTCTTTTTCCAATAGGTTTTTAGCGTATATTTTGCTGTCATGGCATCAAAAAAACTTGCAGAAGTCGTCTGCCATACAAAACATTTCTGTAACTTTGTCCTCGGTGAGCATAGCGATTTTTGCTTGTAATTATTTGAATGTTAACACCTTAAAGTTACAACGAATTTCGCTAATCACCAAATCTACAGACACTTATAATTCGTCGAACTCACGTTAAAATAATATGTAGGGTTCCCTTATCATATCAAGATTATAGTGGTCGATATTGCGCAACACATTGCGATTGCCCTCCTGCCGAACTAACAGGTATTTCTTGTGAATAGCCTCGTCTGTCAATTTATTGTCGGCGTAGATGTTCTTGATATGCAGGGCTGTGCTTTGTTGAGTGGTATCGTAAATTTTTGCCAACTGTCCCTGAGTGAGTCATACATCCTCGCTAGCAAAGTGCAGTTCACCCTTACCAAGCCGTTACCTGTATCATATTGTTCCACCAATTCCTTTAAACCTTTCAATGAAAGCCGCAATTTTTTGGAAGACACTTTGTTTCTTCGTTAGATATTGCGGATTGAGTGGACTCATCTTGGGGAGAATCGCATTGAGGTCTGTTCCATTTTCGCTGGCAAATTCATGTTTCAGTGAAGTTTGAATATAACGCTTCGCTGCTTCCACATTCAGCTTTTCTTCTAATATTAGGCTCGCGGCTTCTTCTTTTTGTCTCTTTTGCGCATACGCAAAGAAAGCTGAAATAACACCAGCCTTGTCTTGAATGGGATCTAAGTTTGTCTCATGGATGAAATCAACTATGAGTCCCTCTTTGGCTCTGTTCCCTATGCTTGCCCTGATGATTCGGCGTACTTCATCAACCAACGCGTCTTTATCCTTAGTCTTCTTATTATGTTCGAACACCAGTTCAAGAATATAGTCAAGGTCTATTTCCTGTGATTTAAGCAAGTCGACTTCAAACACGACATCATCCCAATCAATCGTGGAAGCCTCAGGGGCCTTACCTTCTTTTTCCCTTCTAAACCAGTCCCGGATATCGTTATATGTCGAGCGATAGTCTTGGGCGGCCCGCTCTTGCAAGACATCGACTTCCAACATGGCAGCTATATCCTCTTCTGTCAGGAAATGGGCATCCTTGAAAGCCTCAACAGCATCGGGATTCCCCTTATCTATCTTTTGCAACTCTTTTAGGTTGGTAAACTCATCATAGTTTTGCAAGATATTCTCTATTTTCAAGTAATCACCAAAGAGCTTTACAAAGGCTTTTTTGTCTGCCTCTGTCATGATCTCGTCAGGTTGTGGAAACTGCTCTTTAAGTTCTTTCACGATCTCCACATATCCTTTGCGTGCTTCCCCCGTCGCGATATCCGTGAAGCCTTTGAGATATTCCTCATAGCTTTTCTCAAGCACTACATTCTTTGTGTTTTTGTCGCCAAACAAGGTGATGGCATCTATTGTAGCCTGTTCCAAATCTCGGAACGTAACGATATTGCCAAATGTCTTGGTCGCGTCGTAGATGCGGTTGGTTCGCGAGAATGCCTGCATCAGTCCGTGAAAGCGCAAGTTTTTGTCTACAAACAGCGTGTTGAGCGCAGGCGCGTCAAAACCTGTGAGAAACATTCCCACTACAATAATAAGGTCTACCTCCTGACTCTTCACCCGCTTGGCCAAGTCGCGATAGTAGTTTTGAAATTCCTTGCTGTCCACACCGAAACTTGTCCTGAACATGGCATTGTAATCATTGATTGCCTTTGTCAGAAACTCTTTGGCACTGCTGTCCATGGCCGTAGGCTCAAAGTTCTCTTCCCGAATGTCACCCACGGCATTTTGTTCCCCATTGGGGGCAAAGGAGAATATCGTGGCAATCTTCAGTTGTTTTTCACTGTCTTTTTGCAGCGTGTTCAGTTCCTCATAGTAGAGCTTGGCAGCCTCCACACTGTTCACTGCAAACATGGCATTGAAACCTTTGCCACTTCCTTGATTCCGGTGGGTCTTGATTCTGAAGTTCCGCAAGATATATTGAGAAACTTCCCTGATTCGGTCAGGGTGAAGCAAGAGTTTCCTGTTTTCCGCTGCCGTTAATTCTGTCTCGTCTTTTTCCGTTTCCAAAGCCTTGAACCGTGGACGCACGTTGTTATAATCCACCTTGAATTTCAGCACTTTCTCATCTCGTATGGCATCGGTGATGACATACGAATGAAGTTCCCTGCCAAACACGCTGGCCGTCGTTTCAGCACCCAGCGCATTTTCGGGAAATATTGGCGTACCTGTAAATCCGAACTGATAATACCGCTTAAACTTTTTTCTGAGATTCTTCTGGGCTTCGCCAAATTGTGAACGATGGCACTCATCAAAGATAAAGACCACCTGTTGCCCATAGACAGGCAGTGAAGACTCACTCTTCATCAGGTTGTTCAGTTTCTGAATGGTCGTTACGATAATTTTGTTGTCGTCTTTTTCAATGTTTCGCTTCAGTCCGGCCGTGCTTTCCGAACCATTCACGCTGTCGGGCGAGAAACGCTGATACTCCTTCATAGTCTGATAGTCAAGGTCCTTGCGGTCTACCACGAAGAACACCTTGTCGATAAAGTCGAGCCCTGTGGCCAGCCGTGCCGCCTTGAAGCTGGTCAGCGTCTTTCCCGAACCTGTCGTGTGCCAGATGTAGCCGCCCCCTTCGGGCTTGCTCCATTGCCGTGCCTGATAGGAACTTTTGATTTTCCATATCAACCGTTCGGTAGCGGCAATCTGATAGGGACGCATGATGAGCAGCGTGTCGTTGGTATCAAACACAGAATAGGCGAGCAACACTTGCAGCAACGTGTTTTTTTGGAAGAATGTCGCCGTGAAATCTTTCAAGTCTTTTATCAGTGTATTGTCAGCCCTCGCCCAGTTCATCGTAAAGTCAAAACTGTTCTTATCGCGCTTCACAGTGTTGGCAAAATAGCGAGTGTCTGTCCCGTTGGAGATAACGAAAATCTGCAAGTATTTATACAGCGAGCTCTCGCTGTTAAAGCTCTCCTTGCTGTACCGATGCACCTGATTGAACGCTTCACGGATAGCCACGCCGCGCTTTTTCAGTTCCACTTGCGCCATAGGCAAGCCGTTCACCAAGATTGTTACGTCGTAACGGTTGGCTTGCGTGCCTGTCTGTTCAAACTGGTTGATTACCTGTACTTTGTTTCGGGCAATATTTTGTTTATCGACCAAGTAGATGTTTTGGATATGCCCGTCATCATACACGAAGTCATAGATGTAATCGTCCTGCACCTTCCGTGCTTTGTCGACAATGCTATCGCCGGCTTTGTCCAAATACTCGTCAAGGAAACGCTGCCATTCCGCGTCGGTAAAGACTGTGCTGTTGAGTGTCTGCAACTGTTTTCTTACGTTTGCCAACAACGCTTCCGGAGTGACAAGAGACGGAAGATACTCATACCCCTGATGTTCCAAGTCTTCAATCAGCTCATGTTCCAGTGCTGCCTCGGTTTGGTATCCGGCAGGTGGTTCGTTTACCATGGAACTCTTGGTGTAATTGTCAAGAACGATGAAGTTCTGTAATTCTGCTATGGTGTTATATTGTGTCATGTGATTTAAATTTATCGTTATCCCATCGTTGGGGATTATTCATAATATATTTCGAAAGACGTTGGTATTCGACATGGTTACGGATGACATGCTCGTAATAATTGCGTTGCCAGACATTGCGGGCATCGGTATTATGCCGCATCCATTTGGTGACCCCAATTTTATATCCACGTACAATCGACCCAATGGTTTTTGATGGCGACCGTAGGGGCGAAAAATTTTTCGCCCCATTACCATCAATCGCCCCATTACCATCATCTGTTTGAATGGGTATGGGGGGCGAATGATGATTCGCCCCTACGGCGGCGGCAAATTCCGTTTTCAATTCCACAATACCGTGAATATGATTGGGCATCACGACAAATTCACGCAAAACCACATTCGGAAAATGATTTGTAATTTCCAACCAACATTCATCGGCAATACAGCCCGCATCATTCAATACCATTTCGCCATTTTTAATTTTCCCGAACAAATGAGCCCTGTCTTGGCACACGATGGTTATAAAATACAATCCTGCCTGCGAATAATCATATCCCTTCAGGCGGATGGATCGGCGATGGTGGATGAGGGGATTATAGGACATGGCGCGTTTCTTTTATTGATGAAATGATAATAATTGATCGCGGTAATATTCATATTGCTTCCTGCGCAGCTCTATCTCCTTGGGCAGTCCCTCGCTAATGGAGGTGGTGAGCGTGTCGAACTCGTCGAGAATAGCTACTATTCGCTGCTGCTCGGCGAGAGGAGGAACAGGTATCTCGATTTTAGCCAGATCCTTAGTATTCACACGTCTTACTTTTGTCCCCGTTATAAAGCTTCTCTTCTGCTTTTGGAACTGTTCTGTTTGGAAATAGTATGCTACGTATTTCGGATTCATCGTGTGCGTGTAGAAGCACGCATCGCCACTAATAGCTATATCCTCATCTCCTAACCATGCCACGGCTTTGCAAACATCCTCGTCGTTCTCACTCGTTGTCGCGATAACCAAATCTCCATATTTTGCTTTTCGGGCTTTTAACGCAAGCTCTTGTGAAACAAACGATTTCGTTTTCTTGGCGCATGTGCCATAATAGGTATATATTTGGCCATAATGAATACAGCCAATACCCGCCGGAGTAAAGTCTTTTTTCTGAAGTCCACTCCCTCTCGTAAATGCACCCAATTCTCCTAACGGCATAACTGTTACATTATTTAACTTTTGCCCCCCCTATTTAACATATCGAAAGACAATAGCTGATTGCGATAATACTCATACTGCCGCTTGCGACAGTCCAGTTCCGCTTTCAGCTCTGCTTCCAACTCCGCTTCCAGCGTAGTAAACTTGTCGAGGATGCGCACGATTTCTTTTTGGACGGGGAGAGGAGGAAGAGGGACAGGTAATTTCATGAACGCAACTTTAGAAATATAGAATCTGGTGACGCCCCGTACAGCCTTATTAACTATCTTTCGAAAATCAGGCGAATGAAAATAATAATTCAGAAAAATGGAGTCAATGGTATCTTTATATAATTCACTGATTCTGATTCCAAACAAATGGTCATCCAAAAATACTCCGGTTTCGATTTCTCCTTCAATTACAGATGAAATAGCACATTCATCTGGTGTTTCAGATGCACTCGTGAATAAAATATCTCCTTGCCGAAGTTCTGTTTGATCAAGTTTCTTAACTGTTGCGTATGGGAGCACATTTATATCAATTTTTATATTTCTATATGCATTGAGATAATCGATAAATCTGCAATTACCATTATCTGCCCATTTGTTAGACACTCCACTCATTCCACTTATTTGGGTGCTAATTTCCCCCAGCAGCTTCCACTCTACCTCTGCGCCATTGAGCAGGTGTTCTATAAAGGGCATGACTTTTTGTTCTTTACTCTCCATCTTGCTGTCTTTTTGAGCTTAACCTGCGCAAAGTAGTGGCATTATCGCTGCTTATCACGCTTTTGCCGGTTTGCTTTTCCAATTCCTCGCGTGCCACTTTCGCCACATTCCCTCCTTGCGCGGCAATCGTCTTGCTTTGGTTAAAAGTCTTCGGATTATTAGCTTGCGAGATGTCTTTGGTAGAAGCTTCTGCCAGCATATTGAGGATTAACTCTGTACTGGTCATATTGTCCCGTAGGTTTTGCTTCTTTAAACCTTTATGTTCCTTATATTCTTTAACGGTCTTTCCTGACCATGTCTTGGTCAGAATGTTGGTTAAGATTGCAAAATCTTTATTGCCCTTTATACCTGTCCGCTGCCATTCGTCAGTCAGCTCCTTGCGAATCTCAATACTCTTGAGTCGTTGGTTAATCCAATCATCAGAGTAGCCCAAGCGGCGATAGTCTTGCAGGGCCTGCTGTATGCTCAGTTCCGGGTCTTGTATTTGGTCTAAGCGTTCACTTCCCACCTTTGCCAGCCATTGCTTAAAAGGCTCTGCTTTCGGACTTGGTACAGATTGTATCAATCTAAGCAACTGTTCTGTATCAGCCACATCAGTCAGCCGCATCTTGCCATCAATAGCCGGCATTTTCAACTGGTTACAGTTTGTAACCGTTTCGTTTCCTTCTTTCTTTAGCCTGTTTTTTAATACTTTCCAATAGTTTCTTGCTGCTTGATAATCTGTCTGGTCCGTTAAGACCGCAATTACATCTACAATAGAGAAATACCACTTCTCCTGTTCGCTATCCCAATGAGAGCGAATCCGTCGGTTTTCAAATAGCCGAATATCACTCATAGTTCTATTTCTTTTATGATTTTATCAATATCCGCACGCAGGGCGTCTATTCTTTTCACCGTCTCTGCCACCTCTGCGTTCAGCTTCACAATGTCGATGACTTCGCGTTTGTCCTCTACCTCCACGTAGGAACTGACAGAGAGATTATAATCGTTCTCGGCTATTTTGCCGTTGTCCACCGATGTGGCAATGTACTGCACTTCTTCCTTTGTTCCAAAAATCTCCACGATGCGGTCGATATGTTTGGGCAGCAACACATTGTTGTTGGTCTCCTTCTTGAAAAAGTCCTCACTGCCGGCATCGATAAACTGTGTCTGTGTGTCGGTCTTATGCTTTGACAGAACAAGGATATTCACAGCTATGCTCGTGCCATAGAACAGGTTGGGAGGCAGGGAGATGACTGTTTCCACAAAGTTGTTGTCCACCAGATACTTCCTTATCTTCTGTTCTGCCCCGCCGCGATAGAAAATACCGGGGAAGCATACGATGGCAGCCCGGCCACGGGCAGAAAGATAGCTCAGGGCATGAAGCACGAAGGCAAAATCGGCTTTCGACTTCGGGGCCAACACGCCGGCTGGGGCAAAACGGTCGTCATTGATGAGAGTCGGGTCGTCACTTCCCACCCAATTTACCGAATAAGGCGGATTGGAGACGATGGCATCGAAGGGTTTTTGGTCACCATATTGAGGATTGAGGAGCGTGTTGCCCAACGCGATGTCAAACTTGGCGTAATTGATGTTGTGCAGAAACATGTTCATACGTGCCAAGTTGTAGGTGGTGTGATTGATTTCCTGCCCGAAGAAGCCCTCTTCGATCAAATGAGCGTCGAATTGCTTCTTGGCCTGCAACAGCAATGAGCCTGATCCACAGGCCGGGTCGTAAATCTTATTCACCGAATCTTGTCCATACATGGCAAGCCGCGCAATCAAGCTTGATACATTCTGAGGCGTGAAAAACTCGCCACCCGATTTGCCGGCATTGGCTGCATAGTTGGAAATCAAGAACTCATAGGCATCACCAAAAAGGTCAATCTCGTTGTTTTCAAAGTTGCCGAAATCCAAGCTCTCCACACCCTTGATAACAGCAGCCAGACGCTTGTTCTTTTCCTCCACGGTATTTCCCAAGCGGTTGCTCGTGGTGTCAAAGTCGGCAAAGAGACCTTTGATATCATGCTCAGACGCATAGCCACTTGCTGAGCTTTCTATGGCATCGAATATGGCCGCCAAGTCCGTATTCAAATTAGGATTGCTGTTAGCGTCTTTAGCAATATTTACGAATAATTGGCTGGGATAAATAAAATATCCCTTGGTCTTGATGGCATCGTCTTTTATTTCAGGCGTAATCACCTCGTCTGGCGATTGGGCATAATTCACGCTTTCGTCTCCTGCCTCAATAAAGTTGGTAAAATTCTCGCTGATGAAACGATAGAATAGCGTTCCCAAGACAAACTGCTTGAAGTCCCAGCCATCCACTGCTCCACGCACTTCGTTGGCAATTTTCCAGATAGCGGTCTGCAGTGCATCCCTTTGCTTTATACCTGTCATTATTTACAGTTGGTTCTTATTCTTGATTTAATTTACAAATATACAACTTTATGGTGTGCAAGACGAAGAAAAGCATGGCTTTAACATGGATAGATAGTACTTTTTATATAAAAACGACAAAACCATATCTCATAAGCTATCTGCAACAGGTGGTCCTAAAAATTAACGTTCCCGTGTGGAGGCCGTTCCATCAGAATTCATTTCTGCAGAAAAAACTTAAAGAGTTAATCAGCTTGCAGAAGTGTTCGTTTATCCGCTCATTTGACTTGGTGACATCTGCCCCTTAGAGAGTTACTTTGTCTGAAAGATAAGACAGAGTAACAGAAGAAACATCTGTCTCCTTTGTTACTTTGTCTGAAAAAATAAGACAGAATAACAGAAAAAACATCTGTCTTCCTTTGTTACTTTGTCTAAAAAATGAGACAGAGTAACAGAAAAACATCTGTCTCCCTTTGTTACTTTGTCTGAAAAAATAAGACAGAGTAACAGAAAAACATCTGTCTCCTTTGTTACTTTGTCTGAAAAAATAAGACAGAATAACAGAAAAAACATCTGTCTTCCTTTGTTACTTTGTCTAAAAAATGAGACAGAGTAACAGAAAAACATCTGTCTCCCTTTGTTACTTTGTCTGAAAAAATAAGACAGAGTAACAGAAAAACATCTGTCTCCTTTGTTACTTTGTCTGAAAAAATAAGACAGAATAACAGAAAAAACATCTGTCTTCCTTTGTTACTTTGTCTAAAAAATGAGACAGAGTAACAGAAGAACATAGGTTTATTTTGTCACTTTATCTAAAGTCATGTGTGATGATTCTTTGACAAAAATCCTGTGGCAAAAACTCGTCAACGAGCGTGAAGCGGTGGGCCGAAGAGGCCGAGAAAACGGGGGTGGCAAGGCGAAAACGGTCGGCCGACCATGCGAGAGGCCACACTCGCGTGCCTAAATAGCTGCAATGACAACGCGAAAGGGCCCGGACGGGCTTCTCGAAGAGGCTCTTTGAGAAGGTCGTTCGGGCCCTTTCGCATTGTTGCCGGCATGGGGCGGGTGGTTAAGAAAAATCAAGTCGCTGAATGACAGACGATTAGTCGCTTCACTGAAATTCGCGTGTGTGCAGCCGGAGGGGAGTTGGCGGAAAATATCGCAGGCACGGGGCGTGAAAACGAAGAAACGGTTTTACATTTGGAGCACAAGCGGGTGGGGGAGTGGCGAAAGAGGGAGGAAGCGCGATGTTCTTGCGCAATTTTTGCACTTTTTCCAATTTTTTCTTGCAAAATAAAAATATTTCCATTATCTTTGCACCAGACTGATATCTTCTCAAGAGATGAACAGATTAGAGAGTAACGACTATTGGCTGCATCTTTTCTTATATAATAAGGATATATGCACGATACTGAGAGACGGATGTTTTTCTATGGATTTTCGTGTGAAAAATGTCATGAATTTGTGGTCAGATTATTTGGCAATTCCAAATAATTTGCTACTCTCTCATAGGCGCACCGTCGCTTATACTTCACAAAAACATATTTTCGCGCGCACGAGTGGCATCATGCGCCTCCCCGATAGGAAGAAGGATTCCAAGAAATCCCTCTCCCGAAATTGTCGTGTCCGTTGGCCAAAGTCTTTAGGCAGATTAAGGACACAGCTAACCATATAAGTTTTCCTACATTTGGGGGTGATAATTCTTCATTATTCCATATTTCAGAAAGACTAATTTATCGATGAAAAATAGAGTTTAATTATAAGTAAAGTAATCAAAATGAGAAAAATCAAACTTATCCTTTTCATGCTGCTTGCCTCACTGATATCCATGAATGTGGGCGCAGCTGTTGTTGGTGATGTCATCACAAGGGATGGACTGAACTACAGAATCACCGACCTCTCACACAACGAGGTGGCCTTCACAGGCTCTAACAAGTCCGGTGTGCTGAACATCCCCGCTACGGTCAAGGACAGTGTGAATATCGAATGGACCGTCACTCGCATAGCCAACAACAGTAATGTTCCCAATGCCACCTCCGTGACTATTCCTAACACGGTGAAGGCCATGGAGGCAGGTTCGCTCAGCGGAAGCAAAATAACGAGTGTGACGATTCCCGCATCGGTGCAGACCATCGACAATGGTGTGTTCAGCTTCTGCCTTGGATTGCAGGAAATCATCGTTAACGACGGCAATCCCAAATACTATTCGGCAAACGGAGTGCTCTACGAAAAAGACGGAAGCGATAAGTGGCTCGTCTCCTATCCGGCCAACAAGGCTGACAATGCGTTCAGCATTCCCGACGGCGTGTCGGGCGTGCGTCCCAACGCTTTCCAGCAGAGCAAGAACTTGGAGACGGTCAATCTGCCGCAGTCGCTCACGCAACTTCCTTCCGCAAAGGGCTACAGCGGCTTCACGAGTGCCAAGAAGCTCAAAGCCATCAATGTCGCTGCTGGCAACCCCACTTTCAGCAGCCACGATGGCGTGGTGTTCACGGCTGACAAAAAGGAATTGGTTGTTTACCCGAACGCCAAGGAGGGCAAACCCTACACCATTCCGTCTATTGGCGTAGAAAAAATTCGCGACGGTGCCTTCGGGCGCGTAGAGGGTATTGAAGAGGTCGTGATGGCCGAGCCACTGAAGGAAATCGGCAAGGAAGCCTTTGGCTCTTGCATCCATCTGAAGAAAGTAACTGTACCTAAGTCGGTCAACAAGATCGCTGACGGTGCTTTCTCAGGTTCATATTTGCTCGAAGCTATCAACGTGGAGGCCGGCAATGCCACCTACAGTTCTTCCGATGGTGTGGTTTACAACACTGCAGGGACAGAACTGATAGCGTTTCCGGCCGGCAAGACGGGCGAATACACCACCTTGCCTACCACAAAGGTCATCAAGAACTCGGCCTTCAAGAGTGCCGCCAAACTCACCAAGCTCACCCTCAATGCCGCTTTGGAGGAGATTGAGAACGATGCTTTCCAGTACACCGGTGCGCTGAAGGAACTTGTGTTCCAGCCTACATCCCGATTCAAGAAGATGGGCACTTGGGTATTCGTCAACTCCGGACTGGAGAAACTGGAGCTTCCGGCTTCTATGGAGACTTTGGGAGCAGCAGCTTTTAATGGTTGCAAGAGTCTGAAGACCGTAACCGTGGAAGGCAACTCCAAGCTTACGGCCATAGGCGGGTCTGCCTTTTCCGGATGTACCTCTCTTGAGTCATTCCGATTCATGGGCTCCACTGTCCTTACCAACATCGGACAGAAAGCCTTCAGTGGTGATACGAAGCTGGCTACGTTTAAAGTTCCAACCACTGTAACCACGATCGAAGAAGGTGCCTTCAACGGCTGTTCGGCTATGACGAGCGTAACTTTCGACACCCCTGCACAAATCACCACCATCGGCGGCGGCGCGTTCCAGAACACAGGGCTGCTGAGCATCGACCTGCCGGTGTCTGTGAAAAAGATTGAGCAGTCGGCTTTCAACAGCTGCCAGAAGATCACCAAGATCAGCATACCTGCTGCAACGACCGACATTGATCCACGTGCATTCCAGTTCTGCGGTTCTCTGGCAGAAATCAACGTGGATCCTGCAAACACGAAATATTCCAGTGTCGACGGCTTCCTGCTCAGCAAAGACAAGAAGAAGCTCGTCACCTTCCCTCCTGCCAAGGCCGGCACCTACTACACCATGCTGCCTCCGACCATCGAGGAGATTGGTTCGTATGCCTTCTACTATACACAGAATCTGGAGAACGTAACCATTCCGTCACGCGTGAACAAGATTGACGAACATGCGTTCGACATGTGCCGTAAGCTCAACACCATCGCATTCCTCAGCATGACACCGATTCCTGAGGCCAATGTCTCCCCCACAGCTTTCTACGGTGAAAATGTAGACAAATCGAAGATTGACCTCAGTGTGCGCAAGGATGCCCAAGCCGCCTATAAGGCCAACACGCTTTGGAAGGGCTTCCACAATATAGGTGTATCTTTCTACAAGAATCCTTACGGATATGGCAACACGGAGTACTTCCCTCTGTCAAAGAAAGCCGTAATGGTGGTTGATGTCCAAAGTGATGTATATACTTATCTGGTTCCTGCCAAGGTAACGGACGATGCTGATGGCAAGGAGTACGAAGTGCGTCTGTGGGGAGACGATGCCATGAAAGACAACACGACCAATATCAAGGAGGTTGTCTTCCGCAATTCCCTCGACTACATCGGTATCAATGCCTTTACTAAGGCCGACAAAACATCGACCATTGAGAGAGTCTTCTTCACCTGTGCCACGCCGGCTAAGGACATGAGTTCCACTAAGTGGGAACTGCCTGCCGACAATGCCGAGTTTACCTCTGCACTGAAGAATATTTACGTCAAGAAGAACTCCGTGAGTGCCTATAAGGCCGCCAGAGGATGGACATCCTATGCCTCTCAAGTGGACTACAAGATTCCCGGTGTAGGCATCAAGCATAAGTATGGCACATTTGCCCGTGAGTTTGATAGCGACTTAGGCATCTACTACCAAGAGAAGGGACAGACGCCCGACGTTGCAGCATTCGTCGCTCCTACAACCGGCCTGCAACCGGGACATGGCGACTATGGCACCGCTACATACCATCTCCGGATGGTCAGCATTGACGAGAAAGGCGGCGTGGCTTCCGATTACAGCTATGTCCCCGCCGAGACCGGCGTTCTCCTGAAGGTTCGCAGCAGCGAATCTACACCTGCCGACTTCTATTATGCGATTGGAGAGAAGGACAATAAAAAATATAATATCTCCGGCAACATGATGATTGGCGTGAACATCAAAGGCAAAACCATCACAACCGGTTCCGACCCTCTCTATGTGGTATCGTCCAATGAGGGAATCTTCAAGAAGACCCCTGCCACATTCAATATGCCCGTCCACAAGGCGTATGCCAAAATCACAGGTGTGCCGGCAGGAGCCAAGGTGATATTCTCTTTCATGGACGACTATTCTACTACCATCACAGGCATCGACACTGTTGATGCGGCATCTACGGTAGATGCCGATAACGGCGCTTACTACAACCTGAACGGTCAGCGCATCGAAAAGCCACAGCATGGAGTATATATCCACAACGGAAAAAAAATTATCATTAAATAAGAAAGGGGACAATCATGGAAAAGAAAAAGTATGTAAAGCCGTCGACAGAGAACTATCGCCTTTTACCGGAAAGTCTGATGATTACTGCCAGCCCCGGCGTGTCAGATGACGAGTTTGACCCTGCCAATGATGAGGTAGGTGCCAAAGAAAATTGGATTACCGATGAACCGGAAGGTGGTATAAAGAGGTTTAATGCTTGGGAAGACTGATTCCCCCTTTAACGTTTTCGGGAGGAGATAACTTGCATCTCCTCCCGAAACTATTAAATTAAAGAGTCAACCGGCAAGTGCAATATTATGCGTAATATTGCACTTGCCGGTTGACTCTTTAGGAGGAAGCGTGATGCACGGCGGCGAAAAAACTTGCTGCCCACGCGCCATGCTTTCGCGGAAAAACAGTATCTTTGTATCTCCTAACTGAAAATTTCCAAAGAAGAAGATGGAGAATCAATTTACACGCACCGAAATGCTATTCGGCCCGGCGGCTGTGAAGAGGCTGGCGGCCGCACGGGTGGCCGTGTTTGGCGTGGGCGGCGTGGGCGGCCACGTGGTGGAGGTGCTGGCCCGCAGTGGGGTGGGCGAGCTGACGCTTGTGGACAACGACCGGGTGGGCATCACCAACATCAACCGCCAGATCATCGCTACGCTCTCCACGCTCGGACGACTGAAAGTGGATGTGGCCGAGGAGCGCATACACGACATCAACCCCGGCTGCGCGGTGCGCACGCACGCGATGTTCTACCTGCCCGAGAATGCCGATGGGATAGACCTCACGCAGTTTGACTACGTGGTGGACTGCATCGACACCGTGACGGCCAAACTCGAACTCGTCAGGCGGTGCCGGGCGGCGGGCACACCGCTTCTCTCGTGCATGGGGGCGGCCAACAAGCTCGACCCGACGGCTTTTCGCGTGGCCGACATCAACGAGACGAAGATAGACCCGCTGGCCAAAATCATCCGCAAGAAGTTGCGCAAACTCGGCATCGACCGCCTGCAGGTGGTCTACAGTGAGGAGGAGCCGCGGCAGCCCTTCGGTGAGTCTCCCGCTCTTGCTCCTGACGGTGACAACGTGCCGGCAGCAGCCGCTCCCCGGCGTAGCATACCGGCTTCCAATGCCTTTGTGCCGGCGGCGGCAGGACTGGTGGCGGGCGGGCACGTGGTGAAAGAGCTCATCACCGACTTCCTCTGAGGTTCCCTCTTCAAACAAGACATTCCAAAAAACTACAGCAACATGAAATATCTCATCATCTCCGACATCCACGGTTCACTGCCCCGACTGGAGCAGGCACTCCGTTTCTATGACGAATGGCACTGCGACATGCTTTGCATTCTCGGCGACATCATCAACTACGGCCCGCGCAACGGTCTGCCCGAAGGGCTCGACCCCAAGGGCATCGTCAAGCGGCTCAATGACATGGCCGACGACATCGTGGCCATACGCGGCAACTGCGACTCCGAGGTAGACCAGATGCTGCTCTCTTTCCCCATCATGGCCGACAGCATGATGCTCGTGGACGAGGGGCGGCGCATCTTCCTCACCCACGGACACATATATAATAAGGTGAACCGCCCGCGCGGTCGCGTGGATGCCATCATCTACGGGCACACCCACTTGTGGGAACTTGAGCGGGAAGAGGATGTCGTGGTGTGCAACACGGGCTCCGTCACCTTCCCCAAGGGGGGCAATCCGCCCACTTTCGCCCTGCTCGACAACGGCACGCTGAGCGTCATCACCCTCGATGGCGATGTGCTCAAGAGTGTCAGAATATAGTCTCTCCCCGGTCCCTCCTTCGGATGGGCCGGGGGAGGCTTTTCCCATCCTTCCCTTTCTTCCTTTTCAGCCAAAGAGCCTTGCGCTGTTCATACTCTTCGCGCCGACGTTCCAGAAAATTGTCTGCCATGATGTGTGTAGGGAAAAGAGGTTAGTTGGCGAATCGGGTGTAGATAACATCCAAGCGGATGTTGGCTGTGGTGCCGTCTCCCTTACGCAACCGCGTGGTGGAAAGAGACATGTCGTTGACTATCTTGGTGATGGTGACAGACCGATCCTGCGAATTGGTACGCGTGGTGAGTGTGACGGGGATAATCACCGCCTTGTTCCAGTCGGCCACATTGCGGTTTTTGTTCATATAACCGATGAGGTTGCCGATGTTTTCAAAGGTGTAGGTGTTGTCACTGTTGGCGTTGTAGGTGCAGAGAAACGAGGTGCGACCATCGTTGAGCCGGCCCTCCTCGAAGAAGCTGTACATCATGCTTTTGGGCACGATGAGCAGTGTCTTGGGCGTATTGAGCCGGTATTTGCCGGTGGTGGTGTCGTTGATGCGCGGGATGACGAGTTTGGCCGAACTGAGCGTGTCGGAATCGTGCCCTTTCAAGATGTCGTCGACGGGCAGCGTGACCTCAGTGAAAAGTCCGGCCGGTGTCTTGAGATAGGTGCATGAGCTGTCGTCGGCAAGACGCTTGATGGAGCCCTCGTCGTTGTCGAAGTAGGTGGTTTGGAGTACCTCCTCCGTGCCTGCAAACGATGCGTAGCCATTATAATAATAGGTGGAGTCGACCATGTTGCCCGCCTTGTTGGCAAGTTTGCGCGTCTCCCTGCCACGATAGCCCACCATGAGCCAGCTGGTACTCACGTCGGCCATGGAGCCCAGGCCGCCCGTGTGCTCGAAGTAGAAGCCGCGGAGGATGTTGTTGATAAACTTGTAGTTGTCGGCAAACAACTTGCGGTTGTTGTAGTATTGCCTCATGATGTAGGTGCCGAGGTTGTTGTAGGTGGTGCCGTCGGGTGCGGTGTAGGTGCCGGTGATCGGTATCCGGATACTCGGTACATATTTCTTGGAGCGGCGCAGGGAGTCGCTCACGGTGAGGTCGGTGAGCGTGTAGCTCTTGTCCACCTTGAGTCCGCCGGAACGCAGATAGCCCTCGGCGCGCGGATTGAAGTTGGAGTAGTATTTGCGGTTTTCGTTCATCGTGCGTCCCATTTCATGGGCGGTGAGCTTCATGGGTGCCAGCGAATCGCCGTAGAAACTGTTGTAGAAGAGTTCGATGTAACAGTAGTCGGCCACGATACTGTCGTTGCTGTCTCGACTCTTGATGGAGTCTTTCACAGCCGGGAATCCCGGTTCGTCCACCACGCCAAACTGTATCATGCAGTTGCCCGTGACGTATGCCCCTGTTTCGGGGTCGCGCACCTTGCCCAGATAGCCCACGCTGTTGCGCGAGAGCACCGAGTCGGCCACGATGGTCTGCGTGGTCACACCGTAGGCGGCGGCACTGATGTTGAGTTTGTCCGAGCTGTGTGTGAGTGATGTTCCGAAGTCTCCGGTGTTGTCATCACATGCGGCGAGCAGCAGGGCGCACGATGCTGCGGCAGCTAAAATTCTTAACTTCATGAGTTATCGAAAATGAAAAATGTGTTGTTGCATTGAAGATGAGATGCCTTGCAGGACCGTCACCCCCGCTCTTGCGGGAAGTCACTCGCCGGCATCCGGAATCAGTTGGTTGAAATAATCGGCGTAGGCATCGGCGAAGTCTTCGCCCGGATAGCGCAGCACGGGCAGTCCCCGACTCTCGGCATGGGCGAGCAACTGCGCGTTGACATCCTTGCCGGCCTCGACGAGTCCGTCGCTGTAGTCGATGGCCATCTTGCCCAGTTCGAGGAAGTCGAACGTGTCGCCGTAACCCTTGAGCAGCGAAGCCTTGGCCCCCCTGAACTCCACGCTCCGCTTGAAGTGCTTGCCCAAGTCGTTTTTCAGGCGGTTGGTGAAAAGCGAAGTCACCACCTTGGTCTTGGCAAACGACGGTTCGTCCTTGTAGGCCGTCTTGATGTAGAGCGGCACCACGGCCCCTATCCATCCCTGACACACGATGATGTCGGGTGCCCAGCGCAGTTTTTTCACCGTCTCGAGCACGCCCCGGGCATAGAAGATGGCCCGCTCGCCGTTGTCGGCATACTCCACCCCGTTTTCATCGGCTTCCATCTGCCGGCGGCTGAAGTAGTCGTCGTTGTCGATGAAATACACTTGCAGTCGCGAGGTGGGTATCGATGCCACTTTGATGATCAAAGGGTGGTCTGTTTCATCAATGATGAGATTCATTCCCGAGAGGCGTATCACCTCGTGCAACTGGCCGCGACGCTCGTTGATATTGCCCCATTTGGGCATGAACGTGCGTATCTCGAACCCTTTTTCCTGTACGCGGTGGGGCAGGTCTCTGCCCAGCACTGAGATTTCGGATTCAGGCACGTAGGGAGCTATCTCCTGGTTGATGAACAATACTTTCTTTGCCATTTCAAAACTGTTTTTTTAAAAGATTAGAGCCGGCGGACGTTATAGGCCTGTGGACGGACAACGGCCATAAGTTCACTTTTTACTCATCCAATTACGTGCAAAGTTACAAAAAAAAGTTGATATTTCTTCCCTTTCTCCCTTAAAAGGCGAAAAACAGGAGCCTTATTGGCATATTTTTAAAATAATTCTTTCTTATTTAAGAAAAAAGTTGTTATTTTGCACGTGTTTAGGAACACGACAACTGCCGGACCGGACGCAAGCAGCTGCAATGACTTCGGCGGCAACCGGAAGGCCGGCCGGAGACCTGCAGCGGGCAGCGGAACCGACGGGCAGACAGAATAACAGAGACGAGATGAAAGTAATCAAAAAGATTGTAGAACTCCAGAACGAACTCTTCAAGGCTCGCAAGGAAGGTAAGGAAATCGGACTTGTGCCCACGATGGGTGCCCTGCACGAGGGGCACGCCTCGCTGGTGAGGCGCAGTGTGGCCGAAAACGCCGTCACGGTGGTTTCGGTGTTTCTCAATCCCACACAGTTTAACGACCCGGGCGACCTCGACCGCTATCCGCGCACGCTTGAGCCTGACTGCCGGCTGGCCGAAGCCTGCGGGGCCGACTATGTGTTTGCACCGTCGGTGGAGGAGATGTATCCCACGCCCGACGAGCGGCACTTCGAGTTTCCGCCCGTGACCACGGTGATGGAGGGCGCGCGCCGGCCGGGCCATTTCAACGGGGTGTGTCAGGTGGTGAGCCGCCTGTTCTATATCGTGCGACCCACACGGGCCTATTTCGGCGAGAAAGACTGGCAGCAGATAGCCGTGGTGAAGCGGCTTGTGGACTATATCGGCATGGATGTGCGCATCGTGGAATGCGACATCGTGCGCGAGGCCGACGGACTGGCCAAGAGCAGCCGCAACACGCTGCTCGCGCCCGACGAGCGGCAGAAGGCACCGGCCATCTTCAAGGCCCTGAAGGCTGCCGTGGACTATGCCCGGACGCACTCCGTGGCCGAGACTCACGACCGTGTGGTGGCCGAAATCAACGCCGTGGACGGTCTGGAGGTGGAATATTTCGAAATCGTGGACGGGCACACGCTTCTGCCCGTAAACTCATGGGACGACAGCGACTACGTGGTGGGCTGCATCACGGTCTATTGCGGCAAGACGCCCATCCGGCTCATCGACCACATCCGGCTGAAGACCCCCGAGACTACGGCTGCCGGACAGGAAGAAAAGAAGTAGAAAACCAACACACAGAACGAAGATGCAAATAGAAGTACTCAAGTCAAAACTCCACTGCGTGACCGTCACCGAGGCCAACCTCAACTACATGGGCAGTATCACCATCGATGAAGACCTCATGGATGCGGCCAATCTCATCGCGGGCGAGAAAGTGCAAATCGTGGACAACAACAACGGCGAACGTTTCGAAACCTATATCATCGCGGGCGAGCGCGGCAAAGGTGACATCTGTCTCAACGGTGCGGCTGCCCGCAAGGTGCAGGTAGGCGACACCATCATCATCATTGCCTACGCCCTCATGGATTTCGAGGAGGCCAAGACATTTAAGCCCACGGTGGTGTTTGGGAAATAAGAGACCGGAAAAGCAAAAAAACTACGGCCCCCCAAGAGACCCCCAAACCCCCTAAAGGGGGCTTTACATTCCTGCGAACAAGTGGGGTGGAAAAGCCCCCTTTAGGGGGTTTGGGGGTCTCTTGGGGGGCTTGTTTTTTTTTGTTGGGCTTGTTTTTGTTTTTGGGTCTACAACACTTGGCCGCGCACAGGCCGGCGGATGGTGTAACTCACGTGCAGCCAACGGGGGATGCGGGCGTCGCGGGGCTCGAGGATGAGTTGGTCGAAAGGCGTGTGAGTGCGCAGGAAGTCGAGATACTTGAGGGCTGTCTCCTCATTGGGCACAAAGATGTCGGCAGCCTCGCCGAGCAGGTGTTGCGAGTTAGCCACACCGCCCACGGCCCTGTTGAGCGTCTCGCAGCGGTAGCCGCTGGTGATGCGGATGCAGCCGAAACGGCGGCGCAGAGGTTCGAGCACCTCCTCGCAAAGCAGGCGCAGGGCTTCAACGGCGATAGCGGGCGGACGGTTGTCGATGCGCAGGTCTACGGCTGTGGCAGAACGGACAAATTCGCCGAGGTGGAAATGGGGTGAGAGTGGTTGTGAGAGAAATTCTTCGTTGGTCATTCGTTTTTTTAGTGGAAAGGTGGTTAATATAAATAATGTCATGGCCCGGGGAGGCGAAGCTCCGAAAGCCATGACAAAATTACTGTTTATGCCTCGTTTCACCAAAAAAGTTTACTATACTTCGAAATGTAGACGGGCCGGCGAATGAACGCAGGCAAGCACCGGCGCAGGCAAGGGCAGGCCGATGTAGGCGAAGGAGGGAATCCTACGCCAACGGGGGAAGACCGGAGAAGAAGCGACGGGGGCCGTCAGCCGATGACAGTGACCACGAGACTGCGGGGGCCGCCGTGGTTGCGGAACTCGCAGAAGTAGATGCCCTGCCACGTGCCGAGGTTGAGATGCCCGTCGGTGATGGGGATGGAGAGACTCGCCCCCACAAGCACACTCTTCACATGAGAGGGCATGTCGTCGGGCCCTTCGAGGGTGTGGCGGTAGCGCGGGTCGTTCTCCTTGACGAGCGAGTCGAAGACCGTTTGCATGTCGGTGCGCACGTCGGGGTCGCAGTTTTCGTTGATGGCGAGTCCGCAGCCGGTGTGTTTCACAAAGATGTTGACCAGTCCCGTGCGGGGCAACGGGGGCATGAGCCGCATGAGGCGGGCCGTGATGAGGTGAAAGCCGCGGGGCATGGCGGGCAGGGTGATTTCAAACTGGGTGATAGTGGAATGCAAGGAGGAAAGGGAGTTAAGGGTTAGGAGTTAAGGGTTAGGAGTTAAAGGGAGTTAAGGAGTTAAAGGGAGTTAAGACAATAGCTTTATTGCTTGACTACTCTTGACAGGTGGAGGGGTAGACTTTAATTTCCCAAAATTCTTTACCTCCTAAAGAGTTAAAACTGCTTTCTCCGCGCCTTTGTGCTCCAACACACTCAAGTCATAAAGCTATTGTCTTTTTTCGCTATCGCTCAAGGAACTTCTCCTAACGAGCGAAGCGAGTGCTAACTCCTTAACTCCCTTTAACTCCTTAAAAATTTTCTTCACCTCTTGTCCAACGGCGTATAGACATTCCGCTTGAGCGTGTTCTTGTAGGCCGGGCGGATGATGCGGCGGCCCTCGAAGTTGAGTTCCTCGATGCGGTGGGCCGTCCAGCCCACGATGCGGGCCATGGCAAAGATGGGCGTGGAAATCTCTTGCGGCAGTCCGATCATCTCATAGATGAAACCGCTGTAGAAGTCGAGGTTGGCACACACGGGCTTTTTCGACTTGCGGAAGTTCATGAGACACTTCTTGCCTTCCTGCTCGATGAGCTTCAAGAACTCGTATTCCTCCTCGCGGCCCTTCTCGCGGGCCAGTTCGCCGGCCAACCGCTTGAGTTCCTCAGCACGCGGATCGCTCATTGTGTAGACGGCGTGGCCGATGCCATAGATGAGTCCCGACTTGTCGTAGGCCTCCTTGGTGAGCATACGGTTGAGATAGGTGTCTATCTCGTCAATGTTTGTCCAGTCTTTTATCTGCTCCTTCAAGTGGTGGAACATGTTGATGGCCTTGATGTTGGCCCCACCGTGGAGCGGCCCTTTGAGCGACCCGATGCCGGCGGCGATGCTCGAATAGGTATCGGTGCGGGTGCTGGAAGTGACGCGCACGGTAAACGTGGAGTTGTTACCGCCGCCGTGCTCGGCCTGAATCACGAGCAGCAGGTCGAGCATACGGGCATCGAGCGAAGTGTAGTCGTCGTTCTTGAGCATGTAGAGGAAGTTCTCTGCCAGACTCAGGTCTTCGCGCGGATGGCCGATGTGCAGACTGCGGCCCTGCACGCTGTGGCGGTAGATGTTGTAGGCGTAGGCCACGATGGTGGGCAGTTTGGCGATGAGCTCGATGGACTGGCGCATGAGATTGTCGCGCGAGATGTCGTCGGGATTGGGGTCGAAGGTGTACATCTCCAGCACGCAGCGCGCCAGAATGTTCATGATGTTGGTGCCCTCAAGGTCGATGAGGTGGACGATGGTGCGGTGGTCGAGCGGCATGTTGTCGTTGAGGAGTTCGCGGAAGGCCGAGAGTTCCTCCTTGTCGGGCAGGTTGCCCGAGAGCAGGAGGTAGGCTATCTCCTCAAAGCCGAACCGCTTCTCTTCGAGCAGGGGCGAAACGAGGTCGTCGAGTTCGTAGCCACGGTAGAAGAGTTTGCCTTCCGTGGGCTGCAATTTGCCGTCGGCGTCACGCTCGTAGCCCACCACATTGCCGATGTTGGTGAGGCCCACGAGCACACCGGAGCCGTCGTCGTTGCGCAGGCCGCGCTTCACGCCAAACTTGGTGAACTCTTCGGGATCGATCTTGCAGGTACTCTTCACCGCGTCGCTTAACTTGTATATCAGATATTCTTTTTTCATAAATCATTAAAATTAAAAAAAAAAGCCTCCCCCGCCCCCTCCGAAGGAGGGGAGGGCCTCGCGGGACATGGGCTGGTTAAATACTTAGCTTATAGACCCCCCTAAAGGGCTACTCTTTATACACATCTCGATTAACTTAAAATTTGTGATAAGAACTCTGTTGTTTGATGTTGAAATCATTGACTTTTCGAGATTATCTTACTTAAATTCTGTTTATAGCATACGCTATTTTTAAAAGTTTTTTGTTAAACAGAGATGTGTATAAAGAGTAGCCCTAAAGGGGGCTACATCCCTGCGAGCAAGTGGATGGCAAAGCCCCCTTTCTGTCTCTTATACACATCTCCGAGCCCACGAGACATG
>ENA-OXEC01000223-OXEC01000223.1-human-gut-metagenome-genome-assembly--contig:-NODE-223-length-34820-cov-52.2507_pt1 | contig 34820 bp, 34 predicted proteins | sample MGYA00249351_ERZ652235 | MGnify/ENA primary metagenome ERZ652235 (study PRJEB26925, sample SAMN05826906) | human gut metagenome | biome: ENVO:2100002; feature: ENVO:00000062; material: ENVO:00002003...
TTTATAATATTCTTAGGTGGATTAGATAAGAAAAAGTCTTATCTAAATGACATTGCACATTTGTCGCCTTTATTAAAAATAGATTATAACAAGCTATTTCGCTTTATTTATTAAATTTTATAATCATATCTTAAGTTAGTTCATAGAATCTTTTTGATACTTATATAGTACTATGTTATAACTTATTTAGTAACATCCTTCAAAGTGCTTTTGTAGCAATTATTGTTATAACACGAACATACCAATATGGGTTATTTTTTTGATCAATTAGTGTTATATTGGATATGTGTAACTTATCTTACATTAATTCTTCTAATTTTTTTAACTTAACTATTTTTTTTATTAATTAAATTTAATGTTTTATTAACAACATTTTCAGCAGTAAATCCATATTGTTTAAATAATTCACTTGCATTTCCCGATGCTCCAAAATGATCTAGTGAAATCACATCCCCATCAAGTCCTACATATTTATGCCATCCAAATGAAGATAAAGCTTCAACTGCTAATCTAGCTCTAACAACCTTTGGCATAACACTTTCTTTATAAGCTTCATCTTGAGAATCAAATAGTTCAAATGATGGCATACTAATTACTCTTGCATCTATTCCTTTTACAGTTAATTCATTATATGCTTTATATATTAATTCAACTTCAGATCCTGATGCCATAAGAAGTACATCTGGTATTTCTTTCTTCGAGTCTTTTAAAATATATCCACCTTTCAAAGCTTCTTTTCCGCTTTCTTTATATAAAGGCAAGTTTTGTCTTGTTAATACTAATGATGTAGGAGTCTTTCCATTTGTTATAGCATAATACCACGCTGCTGTTACCTCTTTGGCATCTGCTGGTCTAAATACTGTCATATTTGGCATACTTCTAAGTGCTGCTAATTGTTCTATTGGCTGGTGAGTTGGTCCATCTTCACCTACTCCAATACTATCGTGAGTTAATACATATGTTACTGGAAGATTCATTAATGAAGATAATCTCATTGCTCCCTTCATGTAATCACTAAATACAAAGAATGTAGCACAATATGGAATTAATCCACCATGAGCACAAATACCATTTGCAATTGCTGCCATTGCATGTTCTCTTACTCCAAAGTGCATATTTGACCCTAATCTATCTTCTGCTGAAAAATCCCCTCTTCCATCCATATATGTTTTATTGGAAGGTGCTAAGTCAGCTGAACCGCCAATTAAATTAGGAATTATTTTAGCTAATTTATTAATTACAATTCCTGAAGATTGTCTTGTCGCCATAGCCTTATCTTCGAAGTTCCAGAAGTCTTCAACATTAATAGCTTCTTTATCCACTTCTCCACTAAACCATTTAGTGTATTCTTCTGCAAGTTCTGGGTACTCTTCTTTATATTCATCAAATAAATTGTTCCAAGCTTCTTCCTTACAAATATTTTTTCCTATGTACTCATTCATATTAGAATATACTTCTTCCGGAACATAAAATTTGGGTTCCAGCTTCCATCCTAACTTTTCTTTCATAGCTTTAACATTCTCTTCACCTAATGGTTCACCATGAGCCGATGCCTTTCCTTGTTTTGCTGGGCATCCATATCCTATTATATTTTTAACTATTATCATAGATGGTTTAGAACTTTCTTTCTTAGCCTCATCTATTGCATTAGAAACTGCATCAATATCATTTCCATCTTCAACTTTAAGTACTTGCCATCCATAGGATTCATATCTCTTTCCCACATCTTCTCTAAATGCTATATCTGTATTCCCTTCTATCGATATATTGTTTGAATCATATAAAACTATTAACTTTCCAAGTCCAAGCATTCCAGCTAATGAAGATGCTTCTCCTGAAATACCTTCCATGAGACACCCATCTCCAACAATTGCATAACTATAGTGGTCAACTATAGTGTAATTTTGTTTATTAAATTTTTCTGCAAGATGAGCTTCTGCTATAGCCATACCTACTGCATTACAAATTCCTTGTCCTAGTGGCCCTGTTGTAATTTCAACTCCTTTAGTATGACCATATTCAGGATGTCCTGGTGTAAGACTGCCTACTTGTCTAAAATTTTTAATATCCTCAATAGTTATTCCATATCCAAATAAGTGCAATAATGAATATTCAAGCATTGAACCATGTCCTGCTGACAATATAAATCTGTCTCTATTATCCCATTTAGGATTTTTACCATTATGGTTCATCTTTGTCCATAATGTATAAGCCATAGTTGCTGCACCAAGTGGCAACCCTGGATGTCCTGACTTAGATTTTTCTATGGCATCTGCTGAAAGTACTCTGATTGCATTAATTGATAGCTGATCTAACTCTCTACTCATTTTTCTCCTCACTTCTTTAATTTTATATATAGTAAGATGTACGTTTATTATAAAGCATTTTTATTATTGGCTACTTTTCAAAAGCAGCTGACCAATCTGCTTTAAATTTTTCTAATCCTTGGTCTGTAAGTGGATGTTTTACCATTTGCATAACCAAATTATATGGTACTGTTGCAATATCTGCTCCAGCTTTTGCAGCTTCTATAACATGTATTGGATTTCTTACACTTGCTGCTATTATTTCTGTATCTATTCCATGTATTTCAAATATTTCTGCTATATCTCTTACTAAATCCATCCCTACCATTGATACATCATCTATTCTTCCAAGAAATGGACTTACATATGTAGCTCCTGCATTTGCTGCAAGTAGTGCCTGCGTAGCTGAAAATATTAAAGTTACATTTGTTTTAATTCCTTCACTTGCTAAAACTTTTACTGCCTTAAGACCTTCTTTTGTCATAGGAATTTTTACTATCATGTTTTTATGGATTTTTGATATTTCTCTACCTTCTTTTATCATTCCTGCAGAGTCTTCACTTACCACTTCTCCACTTATTGGCCCATCTACTATTTCAGTTATTTCTTTTATTACTTCATTAAAATCTCTTCCTTCTTTGGCTACAAGTGATGGATTCGTTGTTACTCCAGAAATTACTCCCATTTCACTTACTTCTCTTATATAATCTACGTTTGCTGTATCTAAAAAAAATCTCATGTTTTTATTATCCTCCTATAATATTTTACTTATTACGATTTCACACCTTCTTCTTACAAAAAAGCACTGTCGACAAAGGATTCAAACAGTGACATATTATTATGCCAAATGATAGTATTTTAGCATTTCTTTAATCTTCATATCGTCTTCTGAGCTTAGTTCCTGTACCGGTTTTCTTGCAGGTCCAACTTCTGCAATACCAGCAAGTTCAGTTGCCCTCTTCATAACACTTGGTACAGTTCCTAGCTTTAGTACACCACGCAATACATCAATATCCTTCTGTAGCTGTTTTGCTTTTTCATCATCATTTTCTCTTAAAGCCTTGTCCAGTCCAACAAGCGTATCTACAATAACATTGCTTGTTCCAGCAACAGCTGCTGTAGCTCCAAGTCCATATCCATATAAAATCTTTGAATCACTTCCTACTAACAAACAAAAATCTTTATTTCTGCTGATTTCCGCATATGCTTTCAGTCTATCTAATTCACCACTACTGTCCTTAATACCCTTGATGTTTTCTATATCTGCTAGTCTGTCAACCAACTCTGGATCTAATGGACATCCAGTTGCCTTTGGAATATTGTACAGAATGATTGGCAGGTTTACATTTTCTGAAATTTCCTTGTAATGCGTATACAAATTCTCATTAGTTGGTTTTAAAAAGTATGGTGTAATGATTGATAGTGCATCTGCACCAAGCTCCTCCATTTTCTTAGACAAACGAATGGTTTCTTTTGTAGAACAACATCCAGTCCCAACATAAACAGGCACACGTTTATCAACGATTTTAATTACCTTTTTTGCAAATTCTATCTTTTCATTTTCATCTATGACATGGAATTCTCCATTGCTTCCTAAAATAAAGATTCCTTTTACGCCATAGTGAATCAAATGATTGATCAGTTTTTCTGTAGCTTCGTAGTTAATACTTTGTTCATCATCACGGTGAAATGGTGTGACAATTGGTGTTATGATTCCTTCTATTTTCATTTTCTTCATTACTCCTTTTATATTTAGTGTATATCTTTTAATAATTCCTTATAAAATCCTATTACATAATTAGTTAATATTCCTATGGTAGCTAGCAGTTATCTTTTTAAGGCTACTATAAGCACTCTTTTGACTCTAACTATATTTACTAGTAATCTATGTTATAAATTTTCTTTTTTATATAAGTAACATCGAATTTATACACTATATTTTTTTATTTATTTTTGAATGTTGAGTAATCTTTACTGTCAAATGGTGCAGTTTGAAAAAATAATTTTATTCCCTGACTCTGAATATATGTGATTCTTCTAATATCTTCTTCATTGAAATAATCTGGTAATTTTTTAATCATCATTCTGCTGGCAGGATAAGGTAGCTGTATTTCCTTTATTCTAAAACCCATTTTTACTGCTTCTTCCAAAATACTGAGATTTGGAAAAATAACCATTGCCTTTATAGTATGACGGAATTCCTGATTGATAAATTCAAGGAAATTTTCTACAGAAAACATTTTTAGCTTCATTGTTTTCGGCAAACAAAGCTGCATAACATCAGCTATAAATGGGTCTTTGGCATAGTTCGGGTCAACTATCAAAACATAGCCCACATCCAGAAACTGATACCAGTTCAATGCAACTGTTGCATGCAACAGTCTTTTATCTATTCTCGTTAATTTGATTTCAATACTCATACTTCATCTCCTACCTGAACCATTTCCTGATAATTCTTCAAAACTTGTGTAATAAGGGTAAATATGAATTTTCCCTGAAAATTTCCACGAATGTCAATCTGAAATATCTCCTCATATTTTTTAATCTTGTAAATTAATGTATTTTTATGTAGATACAAATCATCAGCAGTCTGTGTCAGATTGAAATCGTTGGCAAATAAATGTTCAGATATTACAACCATCTCATGTATGTCAATGTTTTTTGTAAACTCTAGGTAGAAATCAAATGCATTTCTGACCTTGTCACAATTTATATCAGATAAAAAATATTTGAAGTAATTATCATAAAAGAACACAGGCCTATTTTTTTCATAATCAGTATTGTTTTTCATCCAAAAACAGTTCTGATAACTGTATTCATACTGTCTCAGTTTCTTTTGTATAGAACCCACAAAATAATAGCAATCATTCATTTGCCATTCTTTGATACTCTTGATATAATTACTGATATATTCCTTGAATGTATCTATTTCTTTGTATTTCATCGGCACATCCTTGTAGATAAGCAAACATTTGCTATTTAGAAGTGAATAGATAGTTTCCTTGCTATCTGGCCTCATCTTTAGCCTCATGACATCCTTGGTATTAAAGCCTTCATCATTAATAACATATATGGCACTTCTATGAATATCTTTATTCAGCTCCAGTTCATCAAACAGTTGTAGGATCTGGTGCATATCAAAGTCTTTTATATTTAACAGACACTTTACCAGCTCGTCATCCTTCGTAGTTTTCCGATTTAATGTTGCTTGATTGATTTCATACATCAGACGTACCGTAAGTGATTCATAGAAAAGCTTGCTAATCATTTGTAGGTTATCATCCTCACCGCTTACCCATAAATATCCGAAATTCCGATTTTTTACCTGTACTTCATAGAATAGATTTTTTTTATCTGGATGATTAACATTAATTGATTTCCCAATAAACACCTTGTTACTGCAAAGTATTACAATTTGTTTTTCATCAACCAGACCAATAGTATAGTGATTGTTTTCTTTTACTACACTTATAAATTCTTCAAACACTTCACCTATTAACATATGGCTTCTCCTTTCAAATAAAAACTGACAATTATATTCATATCAATTAGCATGTTATAAATTTTGATCTTATACTAAATACATCTCATTTATTTATTGGAATTATAGAACATCAGTTTTTATCTGTCCAGTAACTTATAATTTTTTATTTAGACAACTGTTCATTTGTATATACACAGCTACTTTGAATAATTGTCATACAATATTCTACAAGGGATTCTGACTGTATTTCTTCTTCAGTTGACAATTTCATATACAAGCTAATCAACAATGGAAGATTTAATCCAGTTATAACATCATAATGGTATTTCTTGCTTAATACAGTAAATACATTACATGGTGTTCCACCATATAAATCCACCAGAACTATGGTAAATCCTTCTTTCTTCTTCAGTATTTCGTCCACTTTGTGCATATAATCTTCAAATGAATATTCTGGCAGCAGAGAACAACATTCCACATTTGCCATATCTCCTGCAACCATTTTTGCTGATTTTACCAGTTCTTCTCCAAATCTTCCATGTGTTCCAATTACAATATTGAATTTTTCCATAATACCTCCTCCTTTATTTTTTCATTTCACAAATGCTTTTTCCAATGCTTCCACCAGGATGCCATTTTAAATATTGCGCCATAGTCAGATGTTTTCTTTCCTGAAGAATTACACTCAGACATTGAAGGATAATAATTTCAATTAGAATAGACGATCTTGGTGGTTTATTCAAATAATCGCCTTCTTTATCCACATGAGCTAGCAGACATACTTCACTGTGATTTGCCAGCCATGAATCTTTACTTCCTGTACAGCTAATAATATGTGCTCCATTAGAAATAAGTGTTCTTACTGTTGCTTCCAGTTCATGTGTATTTCCACTGTTTGATATGGCTATGACAACATCTTTAGCCTTGACCTGTCCAGCACTCCCGTGAACTGCCTCTGTACCATGCAATTCATATGCTGGGGTTCCAGTTGATGAGAGCAAAGAAGCAATATACCCTGCAACATGTGCAGGTTTTCCTATTCCTGTCACATGTACACGTCCTCCATGCTTTTCACAATCTAAAATAATTTTCACTGCTTTCTCTATACTTTCATTATCAATTTGATTCACAGAACTAATCAACTGTTTCTCCATAGTTTCCAAGTAATTATCCACACTGTTTTCCATATTAGGCCTCCCTTCTATTTACCAAGCAGATAATCAAGCACAATCTTAGTAGAGATCTCGCATGTTCTCTTTTCAGATTCCTGAGTTCTTGCAGCTGTATGAGGGGTGAGTAGGAAATTGTCCATAGCCAAAAGTTTATCTCCTTTTTCAGGCGGTTCACTGCTGTACACATCAAAACATGCGCTACGTATTTCCTTATTTACTAATGCTTCATACAATGCTTTTTCATCAACAACGCCTCCTCTGGCCGCATTCAATAGACAGGCTGTTGGCTTCATCTTTTTAAATTCCTCAGTTGATATCATGTTTTTTGTTGAGTCAAGTAATGGCACATGAAGTGAAATATAATCACATTTCATAAAAATTTCATCCAATGTGGCAATTTCTGCATTATGTTTTTTTAACTCTTCCTTTGGAATTTCAAATACATCATAAGCATATACTTCCATTCCAAGTCCATGAGCAAAATCAGCAAGATATTTTCCTATCATACCAAAACCTATAATTCCAATCTTTTTTCCGTTAATTTCAATTCCAGTAGGCTTATTCCAATTAAATTCTTTTACATCTTTAATAGTAGAGTACATGTTTTTTGCTTCTGTAAACATCATAGCGACCACATGCTCTGCTACAGACTTTGAATTAGAACCAACAGTTCTCCCAACATAAATACTATTTTCTTTTGCATAATCTAAATCGATGTTGTCTGTTCCTACTCCAAATTTACATATTACCTTTAAATTTGGGCATCCCTCCATCATATCTCTGTCCATTTTATCTACACCTACAATAATACCATCTGCCTCCTTTGCTAGTGCTTTGAATTCCTCATGAGTATAAGCAACTCCAGTATCATTATAGTGTACGTCAATACCTTTTTCCTTCATAAGTTCAATTTGTTCCAGTCCATAATTTGCAAAACCTCTTGGTGTAATTAATACTTTCATATAATCTCCTTCTTTCCCTATTTACTACAAAAGCAAATCATAACTCTTTCATGAATTTATTTTTTGAGTAATTAAATAATGTTGAAGAATGTTAACGCAATTGCCAATATCATTGTATATACCATCAAACGAATATATTTTGGACCAACTTTTGTAATATAGAGATACATTAACATTACAACGCTGAAAGGCAAAAGATTTGGCAGAATTCCATCCAAAACACTTTGTAGAGATACTGTTGATGTATCACTTACAAATTCTATAATTGTAGACATCTTTACATAGGAAGCTGATAAACATCCAATCATAAACAGACCCACAATACTTGCAATATCAATAATCTTCTTGATTTTTCCTGAATGCAGAATTTCTAGTACAGAATTCTTACCTAAAGAATATCCTTTGTTTATCAAAAACCATGAGAATCCATATGACCATGCCATATAAATTAATCCTGGAATGAATGCAGCAATTACAGATCCCTGAAGTGCCATAGGTACAAATATAGCAAGTGGAATAGTTGCCACAATTCCCTGGTCAAAACTATCACCAATACCAGCCAATGGTCCCATCAAACCAATTTTCAAAGACTTGATAACTTCTGGTGTAATATCCTTATGTCCCAATGCTCTTTGTTCTTCTAGTGAAATAGTAATACCATGAATAATACTTCCCCAGTCACAGTTCGTATTAAACATTGATGTATGACGGCGCATTGCTTCTTTCAGTTCTTCTGGATTATCCTTATAAAGTTTTCTCATTATTGAATTCATGGAATACCCGAATGCAAGAGCCTGCATTCTATCGAAGCTTACTGGTACTTCTACAGCTGTTGTCCATCTCCACCAAGATTTAAACAAATCTTTTTTTGTAACAATTGTTTTCTTTTCTTCTGTTTCTTCTATTTTTATTACTTCATCACTCATGCTACTTCCTCCTCTGAATTCTGTTTAAATAATGATACAATCATTGCAAAACATAATGCAATTACTGCTCCTGTCATCATAGAGAATCCCATCACTGAGTATAAGAAAAATCCTAATACGAAGAATGGAAAATAATGCCTTTTCCCCATAACAACAAGTGTTAATGCAAATCCAAGTGCTGGAAGCATATTTCCTGCATTTGTCAATCCATTCATCAACCATGTAGGAATGACATTGATAAATGCTTGTACTACACTTGATCCAAACAATGTTGCTATAAATACTGGTGTGAAATACAAAACTCCATTAGTTAGCCATGGAATTAGAAATGAAAACAGATTTAACTGGTTATATTTTTCTTCCTCTATTAACTGGTCTGCCTTTGCGTTATAGAAAGCATTGATAGTACGTCTAACATTGTTAATAAGTACCCCTAACACACCAAATGGAACAGCTAGTGCTACTGCAGCACCTGGTTCTATACCCGTCATGATTGCTGCTGGTATTGCAATACAAGTTGCTAATCCCTGATCACTAGGAATGTTTCCACCTGCCTCAATTCCCCCCATGTACATGAGCTGAATTGTCGCACCATATAATAAACCTTTTGTAACATCACCAAATATCAATCCGATAAATACGCCTAACACTACAGGCTTACGTAATGCAAATGAGAAGAAGTACTGAGCTCGTCCCATTGATAACCAGTAAAGCAACCCAACCAAAATTGACTTAATGACCATTTTTCATTTCCTCCTTTGCTTATATTATAATTTAGCTACTGCACCTTTTAATGTTTCTGATGGATAATCAGGTGTTGTCTGAAAGTATATTTCAATCCCCTGTGCTTCCAATGACAATAAAATATTAGCATCTGTTCTATCCAATGTAATAGCGTTGTTTACTGCTTTTCTGCCTGGCCCACCACCAAGCCCACCAATCTGCACCTTTGAAAGTTTCAATCCTGCCTTAACTGCATTATTCAATTCTGTAACACCTTTAAACAAAATCATAATTCTGTTTTTGTCAAATGCTCCATCTTGTTGTAGTTTTATTGCCTGTTCTATAGAAACAATTGTTATTTTTACCCCTTTTGGTGCTGCCATTTTAAAAACATCCTGCATAAACATATCTTGGCTTAACTCTGTGTCAATCGTAACTATTTCATTGATTTGTAACTGTGTTAACCATCTTGTGATTACCTGCCCATGGATTAATCTGAAATCAACTCTTGTTAATTCAATACTCATTTTTAATTACCTCCTTAAATATAATATTTATAATTTAATTATATAGTTAACGTTTTCATTTTTATATGGTCTAACAAACTAAAAAATTAACATCTTTTTAGTAACATGAACAAAAAAATAGCCATCAGTTTATAATCCTTTCATATATATATATTCTAAATTAGGAGAATCACTTTTAAAACAGTTACTTTTAGTATTGTTCAATGCACACAAATTCTAGTCTTTTTTTGGTGGTTTGACCAATTGTTTCATAACAAAATACGTTCTAAGATATAAATATAGAGATAGTATTATGAAATAGGAGGATAACACTATGAAAAAAATGAATGTAACAAAAAGAATGTATGAGACGGGCGCTTTAGCTATTGTCAGAGCAGAAACAATCAAAAGAGCAATTGAGATTGCAGAGGGATGTATTCAAGGTAGAATTCCAGTCATGGAAATGAGCTATACTCTGAACAATGCTGGTGATATAATTTTAGGATTGAAAGAGAAGTATAAAGAAAATTTGTGTGTAGGTGCTGGCACTGTTCTTGATTCAGAAACTGCAAGACATGCCATTCTTCATGGAGCAGAATTCATTATCGCACCAAATTATAATGAAGAAGTAGCAAAAATGTGCAATCGTTATCAGGTTCCGTATGCTGCAGGATGCACTACTCTTACAGAATGTATTGATGCATTAAGTATGGGAGCAGCATTTGTCAAAGCATTCCCGATTTCTGACTTCTATGGTCCCAATCTTGTAAAAGTATTTAAAACACCTATTCCTGATATGCCGATTCTTGCAAGTGGTGGCATAAATCTAGATAATCTTTCTATATGGCTAAAGAATGGAGTGGATGTCTGCGGATTTGGAGGATTGCTTACAAAAGGAACTACTGAAGATATACGAGAAAATGCGTCAAAAATCCGAAAAATCATTGATGATTTCCGTGAATAATTACAATAAAATAAATTAGTAGTCAGAACCACTCATGAAGTAAGTGTCAAAGAATTCACATATAGAAATGAATTGAGGGTGTAAATAATTTTGTGTATTCATAACTTTTTATTTAAAAACTTACTAAATTTCTGATTATCTTTTCATAAGTTGGTAAATGCCGATATATCCCGTATTTTAGGGCTTTATCGGTATTTTCTTTTTGGAAGATACCTTGCATAAGCTGGCATTTACCAGCATGAAAATGCAATCAAAAGTAGTAAATATATGCTCCGATATTAACAAGCCAGTCTTTCCAGCTCTGCTTTTGCAGATTGAAATGTACTGTGTGCACAATGCCGTCAACTTAAGAAAATAACACAACCATAACACAACACACCTAAAATTTTATAAAATATCATAATACTAAATAATTTTTAACTACTAAAAAACCCCATAAAATAAGGCTTTAGATGATACTAAAACAAATAGTAAAATCTAAAACCTAGAACAACAGGAAGTAGTGAATTCTAATATAAAAAATAAGAAGTATCCTTTCTACTTTAGGATGCTTCTTTATTTATAACACTGTCTTTTCAATCATTTTTGTATGACGTTTTGTATATTCAATTATCTTGGATAATACCTTATAAGTATTACTTTGGCTGTCCCTAGCATTATTATAAAATCTTCCTTGCAGATCAATAAATAACGACTGCTTATCTCGTGCTAATTCTAAAAATATTTTTAAATATTCTCTAGGTGAAACCTTATTTAAGTTTACAGAATGCATTCTAATATTATACTCATTCATAAGAAATGCTATCTTATCGTAAGTTCTAATATCTATCTCTTCAAGTTCATATTCAAGTATTTCTTCTTTTAATTGATTATAATAATTAATTATTCTATCCGTATCTTTTAAAAATACCTTTACTAATACTTGTAACTTTATAGAGGCATTATCATCATCTAAAAATACTTCAAACATTTTCCTTTGCTCATTTTCTATATATATACACTTATTAATAATATCAATAACATTGTAACTCATAACTTATTTTCTCTTTTCACATTTTGATTTCACGATTTGTACTTATAATTATACTATTATAATAGAATTAATTCTATTAATTTTATCTATGAAATGAGAATAATTTTCTTACATCTACTTGTGACTTAAAAGACTTTTTTTGTCGAAAAACATTGTTTAATATATGTATATAAAGTCATAACTTCTTTGTATAATTATTATATTGTTAAAAATTTATTATTTTTTCTGTATTAATCATTTACCATATTAATATTAATTACAATTAATGATATAATAATCAATTGGAGGCGATTTTATGAACCAAATTTTATACCTTGTAATCCCTTGTTACAATGAGGAAGAGGTACTGCATGAAACAGCTAAAAGATTGTTTAAAAAAATTACCAACATGATTGATAATGAGATAATATCAAAAGAAAGTAAGATAGTATTTGTTAATGACGGTTCTAAAGATAAAACATGGAATATAATTGAAGAGCTTCACAATAAAAATAATATTTTTTCTGGTATAAACTTATCTAGAAACAGAGGGCATCAAAACGCATTGTTAGCAGGTCTTATGACTGCAAAAGATTATGCAGATATGACCATATCCCTTGATGCTGATCTTCAGGATGATATAGATGTTATAGACAAATTTGTAGAAGAATATTATAACGGAAGTGATATTGTTTATGGTGTAAGATCATCAAGGCAAACAGATACATTTTTCAAAAGAACAACTGCTCTTGCTTTTTATAAGTTCATGAGCGGACTAGGAGTTGATATGATTTATAATCATGCTGATTACCGTCTTATGAGCAAACGTGCATTAGAAGGCTTAGCTCAATTTAAAGAAGTTAATTTATTTTTAAGAGGTATGGTTCCTCTAATAGGATATAGATATTCTATAGTTGAATATGAGCGTCACGAAAGATTTGCAGGTGAATCTAAGTATCCTTTAAGAAAGATGATAGCATTTGCACTCGATGGTATAACTTCTTTAAGCATAAAACCTATAAGGATCATTTCTGGACTCGGCTTTACTATATGCTTTATTAGTATTTTAGCATTATTATATTCATTTATTGTCAAATTTTTTGGAGAAACTGTAACAGGTTGGACTTCTTTAACACTTTCTATTTGGATATTAGGTGGAATTCAATTATTATCCCTTGGAGTAATTGGAGAATATATTGGGAAAATATATAATGAGACAAAACAAAGACCTAGATTTATCATAGCTGATAAATTAATCAATAATGAAGAGAAAGACAAATAGGTATTTATTTATGAATAATTTATTTGAAAAATTTAAATCTACATTCTTTTCAAAAGAATTTATTCTATTTGTAGTTATAGGTATTATAAATACTTTTAATGGAGTTATTTTTGCATATATGTATTCTGGTTTCTTAAATGAAAATATGGCATTTGTTGCTGGATATATTTCTGGATTAGTAATTTCATATATATTAAATAGTATAATTACATTTAAAGAAAAACTTGATTTTTCTAAATTTATAAAATTTGCTATTTCATATATTCCAAACTTTATAATTCAAAATATCGTTGTTTATTTAGTATTTAACTTAATGGGATTACATAAACTTATAGCATATTGCTCAGCAGCTATTATAGGAGTTCCTGTTACATTTATTCTGATGAAATTTTTTGCATTTAATAAAAAGCATGATTAAAATACTTTTATGTAATAAAAATAAGGAAATAGACTACTTTTTTGTATGTGATCTATCTCCTTTTATTTTTTTGAAACATATTTGTTGTCCTTTATATAAAATCTCCATAAAAAATCTATTGCTTCTTCAGCATAGTCTATCCCTATTCTTTTAGATTCCACTATTTCAAACAAATTATCTTCATAATTATCCTCTATATATAAGTTTCCCTTTTCATATAGTTTTTTATAATTATCACTTTTATCTATAGAATATGCCAAACAAAGTTTTGATGGACCATTTGTGAGAGCCTTTTCTTTAGCTTTAGTTAATTCATCATAATTTTGATTAAATCTTTTCTCAGCTAAATAATCAAATTCATTAAGTGGTTCAATTGCTCTTATTAAAACTCCTTCCCCTTTATTTTCAATTCCACTTATTACATTGAAGCAAAAATATTTTCCGTAAATAAAATAAACATATGCTATTCCACCTTCTCTAAATAGTGGTTCTGTTCTTTCTGTTCTTCTTCCATTATACGCATGAGATGCCTTATCGATTTCTCCTATATATGCTTCTGTCTCTACAATTTTTCCTTTGAGTATTCTTCCGTCACATTCTCTAACAAGGATTTTTCCTAATAAATCTTTTGCTAAATCTAATGCACCTTGTTTAAAAAAATCTTTTTCTAGAATCATTTCTTATTACCTCTTTTTATTCACTTTTACTTTCTTGATCTTATTTATACACAATTTGATGATAATAATCCACAATTTTATCAATTTTTCATCTTTTTTGTGGATATCTTTTAATATTTTTTCACTATACTGTTTATTCTATACTATATTAAATTGAGAATTTAAGTTCATAAAATTATATGGCTAGTTATAACAATAACTAGCCATATAATTTTATAATATAATATTTTTTATTGTTATTTAACAGTAACACTAAAAGTACAAGTAAATTTTTCTCCAACATTCAATGGCATTACACCTTCTTTTTCAGTGAACTCACCATTAAAATCTTCATAATCTGCATGCCCAAACCATGGCTCTATACACACAAATGGAGCACCATCTTTAGGCGCCCATATTCCCATATCAGGAAAACCAGTAAAGTCTACTTCTAAATATTTATCATTATTATTTGATTTTATAGTAATTTTATTAGACTTTAAATCATTAAAAACTAGCGCATCATCCTTAAATAATTCTTTTGATAAGTTTATTTTATTGGTATTTTCTAAGCAATCAATTTTAGTTCGTGAAAGGTATCCTTCATTATTTATAACTATTCTTTTGCTAGTTTCCCTTTCATTAAATTCAATATAGCAATCAATTAAATTATCTTTTCTATCTATAGGACATAAAAATGCCGGATGAGATCCAATAGAAAAATATATTTTTTTATCATCTACATTCTCTACTGTGTATGTAACCTTAACAGTATTTCCTTCTAATTTATAATTAGATTTCAATAAAAATTTATATGGATATACTTTCAAACTTTCGTCAGAGTATTTTAGTTCAAAAGTTATTTCATCTTCTTTCTTTTCTAAAAGGGTAAATTCTGAAGTTCTTGCTAAACCATGTTGTGGTAATTCATATATTTTTCCATCAACCCTATACTTACAGTCAACAACCTTTCCCACTATAGGAAATAATATAGGTGCATGGTATTTCCAATATTCAGGATTTCCATCCCATAAATATTCGCTGCCATTAATTTTATTATGTATGGCTATAAGTTCACCACCATAAGTCCTGGTACCAATTCTTAAATTATCATTTTCTAAAAAGTAATTCATTTTTTCTTCCCCCTCTCGATATATATGACCTATAAAATATTTTTTAAATTTCTCTTTTAATATTTTATTACACAAATTTAGTATTCCATGATTACTATCATATCTGATTCTAAACTCTTTTTGACATCTATAATTCTTTGATTACTAGATCCTCTATATTTTAAATTTTCATCTTTTTTATTTATATCAAATTTTCCATCTACCAGAACATCAATGTTAGTAATCAACTCCTGCCATCCATTTCGTTCTTTTTTATGTTTTAATATATATTCAAATGTATATCCTGTATAACACCATATATTTAAATTATTTTTTTTAAATACCTTAGCCATATATGCAAATTCTTCTGCCTGTTCCCATGGATCTCCTCCACTAAATGTTATACCTCTTAACATTGGATTATCTAATACATCTTCTATAAGTTTTTCTATATTTCTTAGCTCTCCACCATTAAAGTCATGGGTATCTGGATTAAAGCACCCTTCACAATTATGTCTGCATCCTTGTGCAAAAAATACCCTTCTCATACCTGGTCCATTTACCAAACTCTCATATGCTATTCCTGATAATTTTATATTTTTTTCCATAATAAGCTCTTCTTTCTTTATATTATAATTATCATATATAATTTATTATACATTTTACTTAAAATTTATAAAAGACTAACTTTTTTACATCTAATCCCTTTAATCTTCTGTAACCCTATATGTTTTAAATCCTCTATAAAAATAACTTCTTATAAAATCCATAATTACTTTTTAATAATTTATTTTTTGTTAATATGCTAGATTATAATTTACCCGTTTTACTAATAGTATATAAAAAATATAGTATTAAGAATACTATATTCCTAATACTATACTTTCTATATTATTCACTCATAATATCATTTTATGTTTAGCTGTTTTTCTTTACGTAATTTAATCTTCCACCAGCTTTAATAACTTCAATTTCTTTATCAGTTAAATCCACTAATATATCATATTCAGTTCCTTTAGTTAAATTCTTAACTTTAACAGCTCCTGTATTTAATGCATCTTGAATTCCTTCAATTTTTAATTCATCTAATAAATCAATCTTATTGTAATCATCTGCATTCTTAAATTCCATTGGAATTATTCCATTATTAATTAAATTAGCTTTATGAATTCTAGCAAATGATTTAGCTATTACGCCTTTTACACCTAGATATAATGGTGCTAATGCAGCATGTTCTCTACTTGATCCTTGACCATAGTTATCTCCAGCTATTATAAATCCACCATTATTTTCCTTAGCTCTCTTAGGGAATTCTTCATCGATTGTACTGAAGCAGAATTCTGAAAGATATGGAATATTTGATCTAAATGGTAACAACTTAGAATTAGAAGGCATAATATGATCTGTTGTAATATTATCTTCTACTTTAATTATTACTTTTCCATCAACTTCACTGCCTAATTCTTTTCCTATTGGGAATGGCTTGATGTTTGGTCCTCTAACCACCTCAACTTCAGCATTTGTTGGTGCTGGTGCTAAAATCATAGAATCATCTATCAAGAATCTTTCTGGCATATCTATTGTTAAATCTATATCCATTTCTGTTGGATCAGTCAATACTCCATTTATTGCCGAAACTGCTGCTGTTTCTGGACTTACAATATATATTTGACCTGACAATGTTCCACTTCTACCAAAGAAGTTTCTATTTACAGTTCTTAAAGAAATTCCATTAGTTCCTGGTGCTTGACCCATACCAATACATGGTCCACAAGAATTTTCAAGTATTCTTGCTCCTGCACTGATTATATCTGCCAAAGCACCATTTCTAGCTATCATTTCCATAACTTGTCTTGATCCTGGTCCAATTACTAAACTAACATCTGGATGTACCTTATTTCCTTTTAGTATCTTTGCAACCTTCATTAAATCCTCATAAGAGGAATTGGTACAACTACCTATAAATACTTGATCTACTTTAATTTTGCCTACTTCACTGACCTTAGCTACATTATCTGGACTATGTGGCTTAGCTGTAAGTGGAGTTAGTTCATCCAAGTTAATTGTTACTACATCATCATATGCCGCATCAGCATCTGGCTTAAATTCTATCCAGTCTTCTTCTCTTCCTTGTGCCTTAAAGAATTCTAATGTTCTTTCATCACTAGGGAATATTGAAGTTGTAGCTCCAAGTTCAGCTCCCATATTTGTTATTGTAGCTCTTTCTGGAACTGAAAGTGTTTTAACACCTTCTCCTGCATATTCAAATACTTTACCTACTCCGCCTTTAACTGTTAGTTTTCTTAATACTTCAAGAATAACATCTTTGGCAGCTACCATCTTATTTAATTTTCCTGTAAGTTCGATTTTAACAACTTTTGGAGTATTAATATTATATGCCCCACCACCCATGGCAAGAGCAACATCTAATCCACCAGCTCCCATTGCAAGCATACCAACACCACCAGCAGTTGGTGTATGACTATCAGATCCTATTAATGTATCTCCTGGCGTAGCAAATCTTTCTAAGAAAATTTGATGACATATACCATTGCCTGGCTTTGAAAAATATACACCATATTTAGACGCTACAGTTTGAATAAACTTATGGTCATCTGCATTTTCAAATCCTTGTTGTAACATATTATGATCTATAAATGCTACTGATTTTTTTGTTTTTACTCTATCTATGCCCATAGCTTCTAATTGAAGATATGCCATAGTTCCAGTTGAATCTTGAGTTAAAGTCTTATCGATCTTTAAACTTATTGGCTCTCCTGCTTTTAATTCTCCTTCTACAACATGTGTTTTTAAAATTTTATAAACTAAATTATCGCCCACCTATAGCTCCCCCTATTTCATCACTTTTTTTATTTTTAAACCTCTGGGATTCCCCTGAGATAATTTTTACTTTTCAGACTTCAATCTTTGATATTCTTTAAATAATTGTACTACTTCTTTATCAAAGAGAGTTCTCTTTAATCTAACTGAAGTTGATCTTACAAGTTCTAATATACCTTTTGATTCTTCATCTGTAAGATCTATATTATATTCTTTAAACTTATTAACTATAGCAGCTCGTCCAGAATGTTTTCCTATTAATATTTGTCTTTCAAGTCCGACTATTGCTGGATCAAAAGCTTCATAATTTTTAGGATCTTTTAATGCTCCATCTGCATGTATTCCTGATTCATGAGCAAACATATTTGATCCAACTATAGCTTTCCACTTTGGAAGTTCTCTGCCTGATGCTCTTGATACATATTCCGATACATCTTTAAACATCTTAGTATCTATATTTTCACCTTTATATCCATAAACAAGCATAAGTGCCATTAATACCTCTTCTAGCGCAGCATTTCCTGCTCTTTCTCCCAATCCATTTACAGTTACACCCACATGTGATGCTCCGCCTTTTATACCAGCTATTGCATTTGCTGTTGCCATACCAAAATCATTATGTGTGTGCATTTCTATATCAAAATTAGTTTTATCATGTAAATATTTTATATCATCTCTTATCTTGAATGGCTCCATTATACCTACGGTATCACAATATCTAAATCTATCTGCTCCTGCCTTCTTAGCTTCATTAATAAATTGCACTAAGAAATCTTTGTCTGCTCTAGATGCATCTTCTCCATTTACTGATACATAAAGTCCATTCTTCTTTGCAAATTCTACTGATTTTATCATATGTTCAAGTACCCATTCTCTAGATGTCCTTAACTTATGCTCAATATGAATGTCTGATACTGATATAGATATTGCAACCGCATCTACACCACAACCAATTGATTGCTCTACATCACTTATAACAGCCCTATTCCATGCCATAATACTTGACTTCAGATTTCTCTTAACAATTTCTTTTATAGCCGCTTTTTCGTCTCCGCCCATAGTAGGTATTCCTACTTCAAGTTGATCAACACCTAAGTCGCTCAACATTTCTGCTATTGCTATTTTTTCTTGGTTAGCAAAGACTACTCCTGCTGTTTGTTCGCCGTCTCTAAGAGTAGTATCTACTATAGTGACTTTGCTTCCAGTCTTCAAATCAATAACTGCCATTGTACTTTCCCCCAATTTATAAATATTGCTCATAATATTTCAAAATATTATATATAATCATATAATATCACATTATACATTAACTGCCAATACTTATAATCATATTTTTGCAACAGATATCTTATCTTCCTTCATGTATTATTTAATTTCATATATTTTAATGAATATTTAATAAAATTATTGCAAGATTTTTTTTTTACATTGCAACATTATATTTATATATCATATTCTAAAATGTAAATTTCTTATTAGTAAGACTACTATTTTTTAATATTAATTCAGCATTATTAAATATTTATTCATATATAAAAAAGAATTGCCATTTAAAATATATTCTTGATGGCAACTCTTCTAAATTTATATATTTTTAATAATTATGTGTATGGTTTTCTGTGTGAGAAATTCTATCTTCTCTTTCGTGACACTTTCCTGGTCCAAATCTCTCATCTAAACTTAAATATCCTGTGACTCTTGATATTCCTTGAATATCCATACTTCCACATTTAGTACATTTACTATCTCCTGCTTGAAGATATGTTCCACATTCTTTACAGTATCTGATATGGAAGTTAACCCCTATATAACTTATATTAGTATGCTTATATGCATAATTAACTATATCCATAACAGTTTCAGCATTTGGATAATCATCTACTTCAATATAACTTATATGACCTCCATTGCATAGTTTATGATAAGGTGCTTCAATATCTATTTTATCTTTTATTGATATAGGATAACCAACAGGTACATGGAAACTATTTGTATAATATTCTTTGTCTGTAACGCCTTTTATTATTCCAAATATCTTTTGATCCTGCTTTATAAACTTTCCTGAAAGGCCTTCTGCAGGAGTAGCATAACAACTCCAATTTAAACTTAGTTCTTCTGATAATCTATCTGTATATTGTCTAATATATTCAACAATCTTTACTCCTAGTTTCCTAGATTCTTCATCTTCACCATGATGCTTTCCAACTAATGCTACTAAGGTTTCTGCAAGACCTATATATCCAATTCCCCAAGTTCCTTGTTTTAATATTGGTTCAATAGAATCATCTGGTTCTAAGCCTTCTGAGCCTTTCATAAGACCCTGCCCAACTACAAATGGTAAATCTTTAACTCTTAGTTTTTTCAACACATCATATCTATGAAGTAAAGAATCCTTTGCTAATTCAAGTCTTGAATCTAATATTTCAAAGAATTTATCTACACTGCCCTTTGCTTGTAGACCTATTCTTGGTAAATTAATAGTTGTTGGAGCAATGTTTCCTCTTCCTTTACAACCAGGCTCCCCATTAACGTTCTTCATTATGTATGTTCTGCATCCCATTGTTGCTGGAACATATCCTTTATCATAGTATTCTTTATTAAAGTCTGCGTCTATATTCATAAAAGTAGGGTTCATTCTTTTTGCTGCAACTCTACATGCTAATTTATATAAATAGAAGTATGGATCATTTTCTTCTCTATTTACGCCTTCTTTAACTCTAAAAATTATATTAGGGAAAATAGGTTGTTCTCCTTTACCTAATCCTTTTTCATATTCTAAAAGGAAAATCTCACATACTAATGCCGCATCTTCACTTGTAGGCAATCCTATGTTTATTGAACTAAACGGAACTTGAGATCCTGCTCTTGAATGCATTGTATTCAAATTATAAACTACACCTTGCATAGCTTGGTGAACTCTTTCCCTTACTTTCTTTTCTAACCCTTCATTAATCTTTTCATCTGATAAACCTAATTCTTTAAATTCTTTCCTAATCTCTTCTCTTGTAGGTTCTACAAAGATTGCCATATCATTATCAAAATCTGGATGTGATTGGCCCCCAAACATATCGTTTTGAGTTGATTGAAGTAATATGCAAGATAATTCTGCTGCTGTTTCTATTCTCTTTGGAGCATTTATTGTTCCATATCCAGTGTTGAAACCTTTTTCTAATATTTCTCTTGTAGGTATGTGTAGACAGTTTACAGTTAAATTATAACTATCTAAATCATGATAATATAAGTCTCCAGTTTCATGAGCCTTAGCTAAGAACTTTGGCATTATTGCTAAAGTATTCCACTTATTTGATTCTGATGCTATTCTTAATAACTTTGAGCTAAAGTTATTTCCTACATTTGCATTATCTCTATCTGTTTCTACACCTATACTACGTATAGCTTTCATTAAGTCTGATTTTATTTCTCTAACTTTTGTTCTTTCTTGTCTATATCCAGAATATGCCGCTGCAATTTCCTTAAGACCTTGTTCGCTCAATGCTTTTTCAACTAAATTTTGAATTTCTTCTACACTTATAGTTAATTTTGCTTCTACTTCTATAAATGATATTACCTTTTTTACCGTATCTAGAACTTGACTTTCTTTTAAATCTAAACCGATTTCATTAGCTGAGCCCTTTATAGCTTGAGCTATTTTATCAGAGTTGAAATCCACTTGTCTCCCATCTCTTTTTACAACATATAGCATTAATATTCCTCCCACAACACAATATCTAGTATCATCATTGTTTTATTATACTTTATTAAATATGTGTTAGCAATACTTCTAATTTTTTATTTTTAAACGAAAATATTTCAATTATATCTAGTTAGGTCATATTATCTTCATATTATTCGAATTTTTACCCATATTGGATATTTGACTAATTTAAAGATCATTTAAAATCAGATTACATGTGGATTCAGTATTATTTTAAGGAATAAAAAAAATTTTTTTGTTAAAAATATTTATAAAATAATATAAAAAAAGAGGTTTTAATTATGAAAGGATTTATTCTGGATTCTACATTTAAAGAAAGCTCAATAATTGATAATAATAATAATATCTCAACCATTTCATCTCATAGTTTATTAAATAATACAATTAAGACTTACAATATGCCTTTAAACGAAAATACATCTTCATATATTTCTCATCATAATAATATCGATAAATTAAATGTATATAATGTAATTGACTATATATAGATTTAAATATACAATAAATAATATAGTAATGTGCTAGGGGAGCCTTTGTGCTGAGATTTGAGAAATCATAAACCCTTTAAACCTGATCTAGTTAATTCTAGCGTAGGGAATGCAACCTTATAAAAATAAATATCTATTTATTCGGTTGATATCTCCTGTATAGAGTTGAATCAATTTTCTACTATAATAAAAAAATTTGATTTATACTCTGGCTTACCCAATCCATATAAAATAATATGGACAAGCACACAAAGGAGGTTTTTTTATGGAAAATTTTTTTGGATGGAAGGATGAATTCTTTTCATTAACTCAGATTGTTCCTAGTTTAAAGGAACAATTTACAGAAAATCCACAGAATGCGTGGTTAACAGTTGCTACTATAATTGGATGTATTGCATTATTAATTGTATTAATTAAAGCAAAAAAGATAGAATTTACATCTCAATTAATAACAAGAATAGGGATTGCTTTAGCATTAGCAACTATACTAAAACTACTTAGACTTTATCACTTTCCACAAGGAGGTAGTATAACTTTAGGAAGTATGGTTCCTATACTGCTTATTGCATTTATGTACGGACCTCAGGTTGGATGTTTAACAGGATTCCTTTATGGAGTAATTACATTCATTATGGATCCATATATCCTTCATCCAGTCCAAGTACTATTTGATTATCCACTTCCATTTACTGCTTTAGGACTTGCTGGATTCTTTAAGGACAAGAGATTACTCGGTGTAGGTATATCTGTATTCATTAGATTTTTGTGTCACTTTATATCAGGAGTTGCCTTCTTTGGTATGTATGCTCCTGAAGGAATGTCTTCTTGGATTTACTCATTATCTGTTAATGGACCTATGATAGGAATAGAAGGTATCATATGCTTAGTAATAGTATCAGTCCTTCCAGTTAACAGAATAATAAATGCTACATCTAAGTTTGGTACAGTATAATATCATTATTACTTTAAAATAAAAAAATGATTATATTTAAAATAGTTTTACTATTAAATATAATCATTTTTTATTTTCTAAAATATGATTTCTTAATATAAATTAAGACTACAATTATAGAAGAAATAACAAAAATCAAGTTTTCTATTCTTCTACAATTGATATTGCAGCTACTGGGCAGCTGTCTACAGCTTCTTGAACTTCTCCTTCTGTTCCATCTGGTGCTTCATCAACTATGAATCCAGCCTTTCCATCATCCTCTATTTCAAAACATTCTGGACATATAGATGGACATAATCCACATGCTATGCAAGTATCTTTATCAACTGCAGCTTTCATTTTCATACTTCCTCTCTAAAAAATTTCAATTTTATTATTTACCTATAATAGAAGAATTATTCATAATCAAAATAATACTGCCCAAGAATGATTTTCAGATCATTCTTGGGCAGTAAGTTTTATTAATATAATCCTTCGAATATTAATGAATATAATGGATCTTCTTTAACATACTCTTCTAATTTACCTTGCGCTAATGCGTCTGTAAGATTAATATCAATAGGAAGTTCTCCTATTAATGGTATTCCTAAATATTCAGCATTTTCTTCAGATGATTTATTACTAAATACTCTTATCTTTTTGTCACAATCCGGACAATTAATATAAGCCATATTTTCTACGACGCCTTTAATTTTAACACCTATTTTATTAGCCATTATTACAACTTTCTTAACTATCATTGATACCATATCTTGTGGTGTTGAAACAATAACTAGTTCATTTATAGGAAACTCCTGCATAACAGTTAATGCAATATCTCCTGTGCCTGGTGGCATATCTATAAGTAAATAATCAAGTTCTCCCCAGTTAGTATCAACAAATATTTGTTTAAGCACGCCATTTATAATCCCGCCTCTCCAGATAAGAGGTTCTTCTTCTACTGGATTAACAAGATTCATTGATATTACTTTTATACCACAATCAGTTTCAACTGGATCAAATCTAACAACCTCATCATTAATAGGCACTATTCCAGCTCTCTTCTCATTTATACCCAAAACTCTTGGCATAGAAGGTCCTGTAATATCAGCATCAAGTACACCAACCTTATATCCTCTTTTAGCTAACATTGCTGCCATGATACCAGTTACAGTTGATTTACCAACTCCACCTTTACCACTTATTACACCTATAACATTCTTTATCCTTCCGAATCTTGGCTGTAATTTTGAAGATTCTACACCATTACAATCTTCCTTTTTTGTTTGACAAGTGCCCTTACTTGGACAGCTATCACAGTTTCCCATCGCATAGTCCTCCTTGCTCTTTACCAATCTCTTGGCTTTTCATTTGGTTCACTAATGTTAATATTCCAATCCTTATAACTATATTCAGCTTGAATATAGTAATTTTCATAAGAATTGTCTTTTTTATTATCCACAGTTATCAATGTTTTAAATATAGTTGTGCTATACCCTCTATTTTTAACTGTTATTATTGTATCAAATTGATCTGAATTGTTTTTAACTAATTCAGCATTAGGTAGTATTTTCTTTATGCTCTCTTCAAAATCTAATAATTCTACTGAAAATATATATTTCAAGCATTCTGTATCACCTGAAATATCTATTCCGACTTTACTATTAGATGATAATGCATCTTTTTTTAATTCAAGTATATCAAGAATTGATTGATAGTAAATATATTGAAAATCTCTTGGCTTTCTTATAAATGAAAGATTTTGCATTATTGTATTTTCCAAAGTCTTTGGAACTATAAATGACTCTTGATCATTATAAAAATTACCCTTACCTTTTTCATCAGTACCAACTATATAATTATACTTTTTTACTTCGTCTCCAATCTGAACTTCAAATATGTAATCAGGATCAAGAGAAGATTTATCAGAAACGATTTTGCCCTTCTTCAAAATTTTATATATATCATTAATTGCCTGAGGATCATTTACTATAAATCTAAATCCACTATCTCTAAAATTTTGTATTATTATTTGATCTACTTTCTCTTGCTTTATGTAGTCAAAACTTTCATTTCTCAAATTAGCCTTAATAGCTAAATTGTCCAATAAAGTACATCCTGAGAATAAACTACTTATAATAGTAACTATTAATATACTTAAAATTATAAATTTCTTTTTTCTCACTTCCTATACACTCCTTTAATCAACTTATGGAAATTAAAAACCACTATTCCAATGATTAAAGTAAATATAGCAATAAACTGTGATGTAGAAAGAATTCCTACACTACCTCTTGGATCATTTCTCAAGAACTCAATCAAAAATCTACCTATACTATATATGATTAAATAACAACCTACTACTTTTCCAGATTTATTCTCTTTCTTTGAATAATATAAAAGGAAAAATCCTAATATAAAATCGAAAGCTGATGAGTATAATTGAGTCGGATGAATATGAATTCCAGCTGGTGCAAGAGACCCCTCTGGAAACACAACTCCAATTGGCAAATCCGTTTCAGCCCCATAGCAGCAACCTGCTAGAAAACAACCTATCCTTCCAAATCCCTGTGCTATAGCTACACCTGGAATAGTCATATCTAATAATTCTAACGTATTCCACCCTTTTTTCTTAGAGTATAAATATATAGATAGAGCTCCACCGATTATAGCACCATAAATAACAAACCCATATCCAAAGTTTTTCAATATACTTGGATCTTGTAAAACTTCCTTAAATTCAGTTATTATAAATAATAACTTTCCGCCTAACACTCCACCTATTACAGCAAATATAATTAAATTTAATAATGAATCTTCATCATAGCCTTTCTTCTTAGCTGCTCTGATTAATAAGCTAGAAGCTATAATTATACCAATTGCAATCATCAGTCCATAACTTCTGATTTTTAACCCAAATATCTCAAATAGTGTTATCCTCATTAATTTCCTCCTTACATTAAACAAGTACCAAAGAGAAACAAAACAGCCTCTCATTGGTACTTAAAATTATAATACTAATGCTCATTATTAGCAAATATTATCGCTTAACTAAGCTCTACACTGGAAACAATAGAATTAAATACTGATTTTATATTTTCTTTATAATTTTTTTCTTTTACATTAAATAATATCTTAACTATTTTACCTTTTTCGAATTGTAAATAATAACATTGATTTTTAAAATCATAGCCATTTCTAATGGTAGTTTCATATGTTGATAAAACCCCAATATTACTTTTATATTTATAAGGCATTATTTCTAATTTAGAATACTTTAAAGATTGGTTTTTAGAATCTCTCTCTGCAAAGGTTTCAATCTCATCATTTGTATTAATAATTTGTAATGATCCAGTAAGTTTATTATTTCCATCTGTAAAATTCAATACATTATTTATGTATTGATTATCTCCCATTCTCTCAACTACCGTCCATTCATTTGGCAAAGAAATAATATAGTTACTTTTATCAAAATTATATTCCTTAAATTCACTTATCCCATTATCCGTAAGAGCCACCTTATTAAAGTTTTTATTGAAAAAACCTTGAACTATGGATAGTAACAACATTAAACATATTAATATGGACGTAACAATTAACTGCTTTTTATTCATATCTGTTCAACTTATTTTTATTTCTTCATAGGTATTACAATTGAAGAATTTTTAAAATCATAGAACATTAGCCAATATCCCTGACTTCTATTATTACTATTTGTCCATGTTACGAATCCTGTTTTTCCTCCATACGGTTGATCTTCTTTATCCTTAGAACCTGGTATACCATATACTATATACTGTAATTCTCCTTCTGTATCACACTTATAACCTAATAAGAAATGATTATTTTTGCTTATATATGGATAATAGTTTATCATTGGATAATACGCTAATGTATATTTGTTATAATTTGATTCATTACATAAATCATCTATACTATCTACATTAACTCTATACCATTTACAATTATTGATATCATTTAGTTTGTCCTCATATACATCAAAACCTCTTGCTATTTTTTCAAAGTATTCTCCCACACTTCCGTTCATAGCAAAATCTTTAGAAGTATTCACATTTTCTTTAATATCTCTTTCATATTTATCAAAGTCTGGTGTGTCTAAATCTAAATCCAGCCTTGTGTTTTCTTCTATTCTTTTATTTATATGTGTTTTACAGTACATATCACTCTTACTTCTATTTAATTTAAATTTCTTCCACTCACATTTATTATCATATTTCTTCTTTATAAAACCATAAACCATGTAATCGCAATTCATATCCTGTATATCAAAATCTATTATGTGATTGCACTCTTCTATTTTATCGCAAAGATTATCTATTATTTCTTCAAAGCTCTCTTTTTTATACTCTTCTTTCTTTGCTTCGCCCTTCTCACATTTCTTGCATTCATTTTTATGTTCTTCATCCTTTTTGTGCTCTTCCTTCTTACACTCTTCTTTCTTACATTCATCCTTCTTATGTTCTTCTTTCTTACATTCCTCTTTTTTATGCTTTTCCTTTTTATCTTCTTCTTTATCACACTTCTTACATTTGTTTCTTTCATCTGAAGATAATATATTTTCTTCTATCTTCTCTTCCACACTTTCTATATTAGTATCAGTTTTCTCTACTGATTCTAATACTTCTACTGTTCCTATTTTTATGTTCTCAATTCTTTCTGCCTTACCTATATCATCTACCTTTGAATTTACTATTTTTTCATTAGCACTTATGATTTTTTCATTAGCACTTATGATTTTTTCATCAAGCTTTTTAGGTTCTAATACTACATCTTCTTTTTTCGATTCAACTCTTACTAATTTAAATTTTCTCCAATTCTCAGTTGGCTCTTCACCATTCATGAAGCCATGCATTATAAAATTCAAATCATTTCCTGATGCTTTACATATACCTGCGCCAGAAATTTTTTCATATGAGACTCCAAGACCTGCGATATTATTTATATAATATTCTTTGCTGGTATCTCCTTTTCCAACCTCATTTATTGTTAAAGGTCCCAAATCAATTAACTCTTTAAAGTCTCTTTTGCAGCAAATAAGTACCATAGAATAATTATCTTCTTTTCTAAGGTTTTGAGCATAAAAAGATATTTTACACTTATCCCCCTTGGCTTCTACCTTTGCATATCCTGAGAGAGCTTTCCCATTTTCTGATGAGTATCCTCTCTCATCTTCTTGTAATATTATGAAATTTCTATACAATTTATTATGAGACAAATTAATATTCCCTCCACATATATTTATTCCATACATTATATGTTTTAAAATAAGGATTATGATTTTTTAAAATCAAAAAGACAGAAAGCCATACCACTTCCTGTCTTTAATTTCTTCTAATTATTTTTTACATCGTATATAGAATCTGCTAATTTTGCAAACTCTTCTAATGTTAATGTTTCCGCCCTTCTCTTCGGATCTATTCCAGACTTTTCAAACGCAGTTTCTAATTTTTCTTTTTCTACCTTCAATGTCTTAGCTGCATTCCATAAAGTTTTTCTTCTCATATTAAATCCAGCTCTCACTATTTCAAACATAAGATTTTCATCTTTAGTTTCAACTCTTGGTTTTTCTAATCTATCCAATCTTATAACTATTGAATCTACTTTAGGTCTTGGTATAAAGCAAGTTGGTGGAACTCTTCTTACTATACTTGTATTGCAATAATATTGAACCAAAACAGATAACGAACCATAGTCTTTACAATTTGGCTCAGCATTAATTCTTTCAGCTACTTCTTTTTGTATCATTATAGTTAGAGATTTAAAATTATACTGTTCTTTTAAAAGTCTTACTATTATTGGTGTTGTAACATAGTAAGGTAAATTAGCAACTAATTTAACACTTTTCTCATCACCTATTAGTTCATTAAAATCAACTTTTAATGCATCTTTATGTATTAATGAAAAATTTTCATTTTCTCCAAGCTCAGTTGTAAGTATAGGAATTAAATCATTATCTAATTCTATTGATGTTACCTTTTTAGCTTTTAATAAAAGCTGAGCTGTTAAAGTTCCAACTCCCGGCCCTATTTCAATAACAAAATCATCTTTATTAACTTCTGCGCCTTCTACAATGTCTGTTAATACAGATTCATCTGTTAAGAAGTTTTGGCCTAAACTTTTTGAAAACCTAAAATTATATTTTTTAACCAATTCTTGTGTTTTATAATCATTTAAATCCATCTATCTATTACCTGCTTCCAATTGTTTTTCTATTTCTTCTATAGCTTTACTAAATTCTTCTTTGCTTATTCCATAATTATTTAATCTCGACACCATTTGAGTTGCATTTCCATATCCAATACCTAAAATCTTTCCGAGTGCCTCTCTTCTTTCTCTAGATGTATTATCCCCTGTTAATTTAAAATAAAACATGTCTTGCATTGTATAGAATTCAATCTTTTCTTCTTGAGTAATCTTTGCCATCTCTAATGCTCTTAATATTACTTCTGGTGTAGCATTCTCAACACCTATGTCTCCATCTTTTGTTCCATCTTCTCTTGAAATATAAGCATGCTTTATTCCCTTAACCCTTTTAGAAATTATTCTTCTTATCTTTTCTCCTGCGAAATCAGGGTCAGTTAATACAATTACGCCTTTTCTTTTTTGTGCCTCTTTTATTCTATCAATAACTTTAGCATTTATTCCAAATCCGCCAACAGCTATTATTTCTGCATCTAATGCTTTTTTAACAGCATCCACATCATCTCTGCCTTCAACAACAATAACTTCTTTTATCAAAACCATACTCTCCTTTATCACTATTTAAGAATAAGTGTTTTTAATTATTATTCCTAATTAACTATTAATTTATAAAATTCTTACTACTATTAATAATATTCTAAAATTCTTATGTTTTAAAGAAAAAAATAGAGATAACAATCGTTATCTCTAATCTTCTACTTACCACTCTCCTGGGTAAGCAACAACTAGTACATCAACTTGTCTTCTTCCCCACCGTCTGCAGTCACTTGCAGAACTAAGGTATAAATCAACAGCATTACCTTTAATTGCTCCACCAGTGTCTGAAGCAATAGCGTATCCATATCCCTCTACATAAACCTTACTTCCTAATGGAATTACAGAGGGGTCAACTGCTATAGTGCTTAATCCACCGACATTTCTAACAGGTGTTCTTCCTGTAGCCGTAATGCCTCCGCCAGTATATGCTGTAGATACACTACTTACTTTTTTCTTGTAAGTTATATTTTCTCCACCTCTACTAGCATAAACCTGGCTCGTCCCTTTAATTATTATTTCATTTTGTGGTTCTGAAATGGTTTTAGTACTTTTTATGTCTCTAGAAACCTCTACTCCGTCTTTATAGACTACATTATACGTAATTTCTTTTTCACCATCAATTCCTTCACTCTTAACCTTTTTGACGCTAATATCTAAATCAGCATCATTTTCAACAATTGTATCGAATTTAATGGCTTCTTTTTCAACAATTTCTTTTGTCTCTACTTTTACAATTTGTATATCTAAGTTTTCTTCAATATTCGTATCTAGTCCGGGATTTACTTCATCTATGTCCTTTTCAAAATCAATTCCTTTAGAATTTAATGTATCTTTTTCTGCTTCCAGCATATCTTTAACTGTATTTTCAGCAGTTTGTACATCAAAGCGTGTCCCGTTTGCTGTGATTTGTACTTTAACAGGTGTTTTCAATTTAATGAACTCATTTTCTGATACTTTGGTTTCTAGTGATGGTTGCACTTTATCTTTAGGGCTTACATTTATGCCTCTTTCTTGCAACACATCTTGAACAGTCCCCTTGTATGTGACAATAGTCTCATCTTTACCGTCTATACTTAATGTTAATGTTTTTCTCATATTTGTTATTGTTACTGTCGTAACAATCATAACTACAAATAATGCAGCTATTGCACAAATAATTTTTGCCTTAGGACCGTTTGAAAAACTTTCTTTGATAAAACCTTTTAACCTTTCTATCATTGATTTCCCTCCTTTGGCAAGAGTGTCCTTTGCATTATATATTAATCCTACAAAGTTGTCAAATTATGAATCTCTTGCATTATTATGAAGTATAGTAACAATGCACACTGTGCATAAAATAAATAAAATATTAAATGATAGCGATTTAACCATACTTCTTTGTAAGTAAAACCAAACGATATTAATTTTAAATGTTAGTTCAAACATCCTTTTTAAATATAAGTATTATAGTGATGAAGTGTACGAATTATATTTTACCTTATTTTTCCTTATAAATCAACCTTTTAAAGTTTTCATTAAATACTTTATTGGCCTCAGCTGGCTCTATTTCTTTGATTTCGCTTATTTTATTTATTATATATTCTATATAATCTGATCTATTTCTTTTACCTCGATTTGGTTCTGGAGACATATAAGGACAATCTGTTTCAACTAAAATTCTATCTATTGGAATTTCTTTAGCAACTTGAACTATTTTTTTTGCATTCTTAAATGTTACAACTCCAGTAAATCCAATATAATATCCTAGTTTAATGCACTCCTGTGCAAATTCTACACTGCCTGAAAAGCAATGAACAACACCAGTTACATCTGGATATTCTTTGATTATTTCTAAAGTATCTTGATGTGCATCCCTATCATGTATTACTACTGGTAGCTCTAATTCTTCAGCTAATTTCATTTGACTTCTGAAAACTTCTTTTTGTACTTCTTTAGGTGGATTCTCATCCCAATAATAATCTAATCCTATTTCTCCAATAGCAACTATCTTATTATTATTTCTAATGTATTCTCTTATTTCATCTAATGTATTTTCTTTAAATTCATCTGCATTTTCAGGATGAATTCCTAATGCACCATTAATAAAATCATAATCTTTAGTTAATTTATCAGTTGTTTTTAAACTCTCATATGAAGCCGCGCAATTTAAAATACCTATAACTCCATTATTTCTTAATTCATTTAAAATTTGATCTCTATCCTCATCATAAGATTCATCATCATAATGAGCATGACTATCTATAATTGAAAATCTCTTTTCCATAATTCACTCCTATTAAAACCTAATTTTTCATATACTCCTTTTTAATTCATTCTTTATATATGATAAATTTATTTTTTATTATTAAATCTTTCTATTAATTTTACTCTTATCTTTATATTTATACAATTTTCATAAAATTATTTTACCTACTAAAAATTTTATTACATTGATTTTTCTTAAATATTTTAGTAAATTAATTATAATTAATTTCCGTTTTCCAACAAATCATTCATTTATATTCCATATTATTAAACATTAGTAATAATAAGTAATATTTATTTTTTAATATCAATTCTGTCACATAACTGACATATTACTATAGTAAAATTTTAATTGTAAAGTAGTTAAAGCATTATTATTTACCCCTTTAACCATAATTGGTTAAGAAAGCGCCTTGTATCCCCTACAAGAGGCGCTTTCATTTTGTTAAAATTCTTTAGTAACATTTCTCTTTTAAATTTTCAATTTCCTCATCAATATTTTTTCTATCAATTCTATCAAATAAAATCTCTACATCATTTATTTTTCCTTCTTTAAGCTCTATTGGCATCCATATTGAGTTTTCTATATTTAAAATTTTTCTGATTTTTTCTGCTGAATATGGCATAAATGGTTCTATTAGATTAGATATATTAGCTATATATTGAATGCATATATATATGTCTTTTGCACATTTAGCCTTATTTTGCTTTACACTTATCCATGGTGCTGCTGTATCGAAATATTTATTTGCTGTTTTAACTAAAGACATAACCTTATCCAATGCATATTTAAAATTGCCCTCTTCAATATTATCCCCAATTTCACAATAAACTTTAAATAAATCATCTTTAAAATTCTTATCTAAAGTTCCTTTTGGTATTGAGTTATCAAAATTCTTTTTAGCAAAAACTACTATTCTATTGACTAAATTCCCAAATAATCCAACCAAGTCATTATTATTAGCTGTTATAAAAGATTTCCATGAAAAATCAGTATCTTTTGTTTCTGGTCCATTTAATATTAAATAATATCTTATTAAATCAGCATTGTAGTTATCCAATATATCTTTTCCCCATATAGCCCAATTCTTTGCAGCAGAAAAATTCTTTCCTTCAAGTTTTAAGTATTCACTTGATATTTCTCTTATATTAGGATTTTTAAATCCTAATCCTGATAAAATTGCAGGGAAAATCACTGTATGGAATGGAATATTATCTTTTCCATGTACAAAATAAACTCTGCTATCATCTCCATCCCAATATTCCCTATAATCTTCATGCCCTTCTTCAATGCATTTCATGCTTGCAGTTAAATATCCCATAACCGCTTCTATCCAAACATATATTTTTTTATCTTCATACCCATCTAAAGGTACATCTACTCCCCAATTAAAGTCCCTTGTTACTCCCCTATCTCTAAGACCTTCATCTAAATATCTTTTAGTTATCTTTTGTGCATTTTCTCTCCATCCATCTTGCTTTATATAAATTCTTTTCACATCATTCTCCATTTTAGATAAAGCAAAAAATAAATGCTTAGTTTCTTTTATTATTGGTGTAGATTTGCAAAATGAACATTTTTTATCTAGAAGTTCATCACTTTCAAATATTTTTGAACATTCCTGACACTGATCTCCAACAGCATATCCTCCACAAAATGGGCATACCCCTTCAATATATCTATCTAATAGATATTCTTTACAGTGTTCGCAGTAAGTTTCTTCTACATTCTTTTCATATATATAACCTTTTTCATATAATTCCAATATAAATTCTTTAACTTTTTCTGAATGATATTCTGTATGTGTCTGAGTAAATAAATCAAATGAAAATCCTAATCTTTCAAAGCAATCCTTTATCTTTTCATGATATTTCGCACTCACTTGCTCTGGAGTAAGATTTTCTTCTTTTGCTTTCATAGTAACTGGTGTTCCGTGAGAATCGCTTCCAGATACAAAAACTACATCGTCTCCCATTAATCTATGGTATCTAGCTAATATATCTCCTGGAAGTAGAACCGCTATTCTTCCTAAATGAAGCTCTCCATTTGCATAAGGCCATGCATTTCCTATTATAATGTTCAAAAATCTCTTCACCTCTCTTATTTTGTTATATAACGCTTGGTAAGGTGATATTTATCAGTACATCCCATCTTTATCTATTTATAAATATGTTTCCTTAAATAATGAAACTATATTAATAAGTATCTTTTGCCTCTATCTGCCTCGCATAAAATAAGCATATTCCTATATTCTTATATTCTCAAGAATATAAATTCTTAAATTCTTAAATTCTTAAATTCTTAAATTCTTAAATTCT
>ENA-OXEC01000225-OXEC01000225.1-human-gut-metagenome-genome-assembly--contig:-NODE-225-length-34590-cov-31.4598_pt1 | contig 34590 bp, 40 predicted proteins | sample MGYA00249351_ERZ652235 | MGnify/ENA primary metagenome ERZ652235 (study PRJEB26925, sample SAMN05826906) | human gut metagenome | biome: ENVO:2100002; feature: ENVO:00000062; material: ENVO:00002003...
AAAAACCGACCTCCAAATCATTAGATTTTTGGTCTAACTTTTTGGGGTCGGTTCAGAAATAGCATCCTTTTTTTATTACATATTAAAAATACATAGATATGTTAAAAAAATTAACTATACTATAAAATAAAATTTTTAAAATTAACAAAAGAGGACTTGGTTTATTAGAAGATAATTGGATACAATATAAATACAACCTAATTAAAGGGGAGGAAGTATATTGAAAAAACAAGTAATGTTAAGTTTGATAGTATCAATAACTTTACTTTTCAGTAGTGCTACTTTTGCACTTGCAGATCAAACAGAAGATGCTAAAGAGATAACAAAAATAACAATAATACATACCAATGATACACATTCAAGAGTATTAGCAGAAGATGGAGGCCTAGGTTTTGGAAAAATAGCAACATTAATTAAGAAAACTAAATCAGAAAATCCCAATACTTTAGTAGTTGATGCTGGTGATACATTACATGGAAAACCAATTATAAATGTAAGCAAAGGTGAGAATGCAGTTAAAATATTAAATGCAGCAGGGTATGACTTTATGGTTCCAGGAAATCATGATTTTAATTATGGAATAAGTAGACTTATAGAACTAAGTAAATTAGCAAAATTTAAAATGCTAGGTGCAAATTTTACTTATGACAATGGAACTGAAATTTTTCCACCATATGAAATAGTAGAAATGGGTGGGGTTAAAATAGGAATTTTTGGATTATGTACACCAGAAACAGTATATAAAACAAGTCCATCTAATGTAGAAGGAGTAAAATTTAATGATCCAATAGAAGTTTCTAGAAGAATTGTAGATCAGTTAGATGATAAAACTGATATAATAATAGGGTTAGCGCATATAGGACTTGATGAAAGTTCCATCATTACATCTAAAGAAATAGCAGAAAAAGTTTATGGGATAGATGTAATAATAGATGGGCATAGCCATACAGAATTAGAGAATGGTCTTGTTGTTAACAATACATTAATTGCTCAAACAGGTGAATATGGTAATAATTTAGGAATAGTAGAAATTGAAGTTAAAGATAATAAAGTAAAAAACAAGAATGCTAAATTATTGAAAGCATCTGATTATGCAAGTTTAGAAGAAGATAAAGATGTTAGTTCTTTAATAAATGAAATTAAAGCAAAAAATGATATTGTATTCTCAGAAGTTGTAGCAAATTCAAATATAGATCTTGATGGTGAAAGAGAAAATGTTAGAAGAAAAGAAACTAATCTTGGAAATTTATCAGCGGATGCAATAAGAGCAGAAACTAAATCAGATATAGCATTTGTAAATGGAGGTAATATAAGAACGTCTATACCAGCAGGTCGTGTTACAAAAGGTAAAATAGCAGAATTATTTCCATTTGGAAATACAATTCAGGTTATAAAACTAAATGGAAGAGATGTAAAGAAAGCGTTAGAAGTATCTGTAAGTGGATACCCAGAAACACAAGGAGGTTTCTTACAAGTAAGTGGAATAACATTTGTCTTTGATCCATCTAAACCTGTTGGCAGCAGAGTATATGATGTGAAGGTAAATAATAACTTAATTGATGGCACTAAAGAATACACAGTAGCCATAAATGATTTCTTATCAGAAGGTGGAGATGGCTATGGCGTATTTAAAACTAAGGTAGTGGCTGAATTTGGAACATATGAAGAAATATTTGCAAACTATTTAAACAATAATGGAACAAAAGGCTGTGAAGTTAGTGGAAGAATACAGGTTAAAGGAAACTCTATAGCTTCAAATGAAAGCTTAAAAAATAGAGAAAATGAACAATATGAAGTTGTGAAAACTGAAAGTAATGTTAAAGTTATCGCTACTACTTCAAAGGAAATTGTATATGTAGTGAAATCTGGTGATAATCTAACTAAAATAGCAAGTGAAAATAATAAGACATGGCAAGAAATTGCAAAATATAATAACTTGAAGAATCCTAATTTAATTTATTCAGGAGAAAAAATTAAATTACTAACATGATATATGGTTAAATAGTATAAATAAGTTGATGAACAGAGAGTGTTTAAAAATAATATTTTAATTTTTGAATACTCATCTTGTTTTTTATAATATAATTTACCATGTAAAAGGATAAAGCTTAATAATTTTGTAATTGATAATAAGTCCCTTTAATAGTATAATCTAATAGGTAATTAAAATGGATATATAATAAGTATTTATATATAATTTTACTAAGGAGTAGATACAATGAATTACATAATAGCAATGGTGGTTGCATTTATAGTGTCATTTGCCATAATGCCACTTCTTATGAAATTATCTGAAAAGATTGGATTTACAGATAAACCCAATAAGAGAAAAAAACATAAATCACCAACTCCTTTATGTGGAGGAATAGCACTATACATAGGATTCTTTGTTTCATATTTATTATTTGTAGGAGATGAAGCAAAGCAGCAAATAATGATATTTATTGGTGCTACATTTATAGTATTAATAGGACTTGTTGATGATTATTATAAGACTAAGGGAAAAGAGTTTCCTATTTTGCCAAGATTAATAATTCAGCTTTTATCAGCTATTCTTGTGTTTAAAGCTGGTATAATTTTTAAAGGCTTTACAAATCCATTTACATCAGAATTCATACTATTAAATCCGACGTTACAGTTTATATTAACAATAACATGGATTTTTGGAGTAACTACTGTTATAAACTGGTCTGATGGTATGGATGGATTAGCTGGTGGTATATCTTTAATATCATCTATTACATTTTTTGTGGCAGCAATAATATTAGGGCGGAATGTTTCGGCTCTAATTTCTATTGGATTAGTTGGAAGTATTGCAGGATTTTTATATTATAATAAATATCCGGCAAAAGTATTTATGGGAGACTCCGGAGCTAATCTTTTAGGATTTTTATTAAGTATAACTGCATTAGATGGAGCTTTTAAATCTGCTACGGTAATGAGTCTTTTTATCCCAATATTTGCACTTGCAGTACCTATATTTGATAATTTATTTGTTATTTTTAAAAGATTTTCAGAAGGTAAACCTGTATATCAAGCAGATAGAAGTCAAATACATTTTAGATTAGAAGCGAAAGGTTTTACTCCTAAGCAGGTTGTTAAGTATATAATGATAGTAAGTATACTTTGTAGCTCAATTTCTATTTTTTTGTTATTATTTAAACAATAAACTTGTTATACAATATACTGGTAAAATGTTTAAATACTAACTTTACAAATTTAAGCAGATAGTATATAATTATTAAAAAATGAATATTAACTTATCAAGAGAGGTGGAGGGACTGGCCCAATGAAACCCAGCAACCAATATGGTTCATATACTATATGTGGTGCTAAATCCTGCAGTATTAAACTGATAGATAAGGTATTTTAATAGAAAGTTAAGTCTAGAGGAATGCCTTTAGACTTTTTTTTATATAATTATGGAATAGTATTAGGAGGAATTTGAAATGAGTAGTAAAAGCGTAGAAAGTTTTTATTAATTATTATAAAATAAAATTTAAATGTTTATGGGGAATAATATGAATGAATTTAATATTAGTATAAATAAAGAAGAAGTATTAAGATATCTCGGGTATAAAGACCAAATTATAGATGAAAAGATAATGAATACTATCGATGAATGCATAAAGGAAGTTAAAGAAATAATAACTCCAAGAGTAATATATGAATACAAAGATATTAAAATTATAGACGAAGGTGTAGAAATATTAGGTACTAATCTACAATTAACAGGAAAAGATATAAAAAATCATCTTTTTAATTCAAACAAATGTGTACTTATGGCAGTAACAATTGGAAATGATATTGAAAGAAAGACTAGATTATATGAGAAAACTAATTTAACTAAAGCTTTAATACTAGATTCTTGTGCTACAACAGCAGTTGAAGAAGTGTGCGACATAGTTGAAGAGGAAGTAAGAAAAAAAGCAGAAAATGATAATATGGATATAACTTTTAGATATAGTCCTGGATATGGTGATTTACCATTAGATGTGCAAAATAGTTTTTTAAGAACATTGGATGCTCAAAAAAGAATAGGACTTATAGCATCAGAAAACAACCTATTGTTTCCAAGAAAATCTGTAACAGCGATAATTGGCATTATTGAAAAAGGAGTTAGTAAGAAAAAAAAGAGCTGCAAAGAATGTAGTAATTATGAAAACTGTAGTTTTAGAAGAGAGGGCGAAAGTTGTGGGGCTTAAAGAATTTATAAAAAATAATATTTTAATATTTGATGGGGCTATGGGAACAATGCTTCAAAAAAAGGGATTAAAGTTAGGTGAGAATCCTGAACTTTTAAATATAACATCACCATCTATAATAGAAGATATACATAGAGAATATATAGAAAATGGTGCAAATGTAATAACTACTAATACATTTGGTGCAAATGAACTAAAACTTAAACTTTGTAATATGGAAGTAGAAGAAGCAGTAAGTGCAGCAGTTAATATTGCAAAAAAAGCTAAAGGGAATAGTGCTGCCTATATAGCTTTAGATATAGGACCAATAGGAGAATTATTGGAGCCTATGGGAACATTAAGCTTTGATAGAGCCTATGAAATATTCAAAAGGCAAATAGTTGAGGGGGTAAAATGTGGAGTAGATATAATACTTTTAGAAACTATGACAGACCTTTATGAGCTTAAAGCAGCTATACTTGCTGCAAAGGAAAATAGTGATTTACCTATATTTGCAACTATGACTTTTGAGGAAAATGGAAGAACATTTACAGGATGTTCACCCGAATCAATGGTATTGGTACTTGAAGGATTAGGGGTAGATGCGCTTGGTGTAAACTGTTCACTTGGACCTAAGCAGCTTAAACCTGTTATTGAAGAAATATGTAGCTTATCTAATATTCCAGTAATGGTTCAGCCAAATGCAGGACTTCCTACATTATCAATAGGCAATGAAACTAAATATGATGTAACCAAGGAAGAGTTTGCTGAAACTTTATGTGGTTTTGTTGATAAAGGAGTAAGAATCATTGGAGGATGTTGTGGAACTACTCCAGAGTATATAAGAGAATTATGTATTAGAACTAGAAATATAGAATTAAAAAATAAAGAAATAAACTATTATTCGGCAGTTTGTACACCATCAAAAGTAGTTCGTATAGATAGAATTAGAATTGTTGGGGAAAGAATAAATCCGACAGGAAAGAAGTTATTTAAACAAGCACTCATTAATGATGATTTAGATTATATTTTAAATACAGCTGTTGCACAGGTTGAAGGTGGTGCACATATTCTAGATGTTAATGTTGGATTACCAGAGATTGATGAGCCTAATATGATGCATAAGGTTGTGAAGGAAATACAAGGAATATTAGATATTCCTCTTCAAATAGATTCATCAGACGTAAATGCAATTGAAACTGGACTTAGATATTATAATGGTAAGCCAATATTAAATTCAGTTAATGGGGAAGATAAGGTCTTAGAAAGAATATTACCACTTGTAAAAAAATATGGTGCTAATGTTGTAGGTTTAACTCTTGATGAAAAAGGAATACCGCCAAAAGCAGAAGATAGATTTAAGATCGCAGAAAAAATAGTTAATAAGGCTATAGAGTATGGAATAAGAAAAGAAGATGTATTTATCGACTGCTTAGTTTTAACGGTGTCAGCACAACAGGAAGAGGTTCAAGAAACCTTAAAAGCTGTAAGAATGGTTAAAGAAAGATTAGGCGTTAAAACACTTCTAGGAGTTTCAAATATATCTTTTGGACTCCCTAATAGACAATTTATAAATGAAACATTCTTAGCGTTGGCTTTAGGAAATGGACTGGATTTGCCTATAATGAATCCTAATGAAACTGGAATGATGAGAATAGTTGATACATACAATGTTTTATATAATTATGATAAAGGTTCAGAGAAGTATATAGATAAGTATGCTAATGTAAAAATAAGTACAACTACATCATTGAATGATTCAAAAGATAACAATAAAATAAGTGATAAGAATGAAATACGTAATTTGAAAGGGATAGTGATAAAAGGGCTAAAAGAAGAAGCTAAAAACGCGACTGTTGAACTTTTAAATACGCTTAAACCACTTGAAGTTGTTAATGAATATCTGATCCCAGCATTAGATGAAGTAGGTGAAAAATATGAAAAAGGTGAGCTATTCCTACCACAATTGATTCAAGCAGCTGAAACAGTTAAGAATTCATTTACTGTGTTGAAAGCTGAAATAGCAAAGAGCAACACAGAAAATATATCGAAAGGTAAAATAATAGTTGCAACAGTTAAAGGTGATATTCATGATATAGGAAAAAATATTGTAAAAGTTATTTTAGAAAATTATGGATATGAAATGATTGACTTAGGTAAAGATGTTCCTATTGAAACTGTTGTAGAAGAAGCAAGAAAGCATAATGTAAAACTAGTTGGATTAAGTGCTCTTATGACAACCACATTAAGGAGCATGGAAGAAACTATCAAAGCATTAAAAGACGATGGATATGATGGAAAGGTATTTGTTGGAGGAGCAGTTCTTACTCCGGATTACGCAGAGCAAATAGGGGCGGATTTTTATGCAAAGGATGCTAAAGAATCAGTTGAAATTGCGAAAAAGATATTAGGATAATAAAATAAGCGAAATCTTTGACTTTAATGTTAGAGTTTCGCTTATTTTATATATAAATATATTTGGGTATATTGACAAATACTGTTATAGGCAATATATTACCTATATGAAAGGAAAGTTATGATAGAGAAAAATAAAAATTTAAAAGAGAGTGTTATAACCGTAGAAAATAGAAAGTTCATTTTTGCTAGTTTATTTTTACTTGCTAATAAACTACAAACTGTTGGAGATAGATGGGATGAAACAATTACTTTTAAGCAATGGTTGCTCCTAATAATGATAATTAAATTTAAAGAATCATATCCAACACTTACGGAAACAGCAGAGTTAATAGGTACTTCTAGACAAAATATAAAACAGTTGGTTTTAAAATTATAACAAAAAGATTTTATAGAAATATTAAAGGATGCTGAGGATAACAGAATTATACGATTAAAAACAACTGAAAAAGCAAAAAAAATTTTAGATGAAAAAAGTCAACAGCAAGAAATTTTTTTTAAACATATGTACAATGGAATTACAAAAGAAGAAATAGAAGTTGTTTATAGATGTTTTTTAAAACTTGATTCAAATTTAGATTATATAAATAAATTAATAGAAAAGGGGTATAAGTATGAAGATAGCAGTAATATATAGCTCAAAATATGGTGCAACAGAAGTATGTGCTAAGAAAATTTCGGATAATATAAAAGGTGAAAGTGAAATAGTAAATATTAAAGAAAATAATAATATTAATTTAGGGGAATATGATAAAATAGTTATTGGAACAGCAGTATATGCAGGTAATATTGATAAAAGAATAAAAGATTTTTGTTCAAAAAATGAAGAGATATTAAAATCTAAAGTATTTGGAATTTTCATAAGCTGCATGAATGGAAGCGATTTGATAAAGTATGTAACAAGTGCTTTTTAAGCAGAAGTGATGTCTAAAGCTGTTATTATAAAAGATGTTGGTGGAATGTTTAATTTTGATAAAATGAATTTTTTTGAAAAATTTATAATAAAGAAAATGACTAAATCAATTAATATGAAAGATAATTCAAGCAATAAGATTGATGGAAAGAATAATAGCAATATGATAAATGATAATAATATTAAAGAATTTTGTGATTCAATAAATGAAATGAAGGTAAAATAAATATTTAAGGTACAGGAAGCTACTTTTCCTGTACCTTAAATATTTATAGTTCTATTACATCTAAATCATCTGGAACATAGATCTTACCAGAAAATTCTTCTTGTCCTTCTTTAATATAAAGCTCTTTTCTCATATCTAAATTTTTATCTTCAGTATGATATAAGATAATATTTTTCACATGTAAATCAGACGCATTCTTACAAGCATCTTTTGCAGTTGCATGATGTTTTTCATATGGTTTAAATACATCTTTTTGAGAATAAAGACAGAAAGCTTCATGAAATAAATAATCTACATTTTCTGAATATCCTCTCAATTCTTCTCTATAGGGCTCATCGCCTAGAAAGGTTAAAGTTTTACCATTTTCTAAGATTGTTGTAAAGCCATGTTGAAGTTCTTTGGTGCTATGTATATCGAAGAATGTTGTCTTTCTTCCAAGAATATATGTTTCATAACTATCTTCTATTTCGTTAAAAATAATTTTGTCATTAAAAAGTTTTAAAAACTTTTTTTGAAGAACAAAAGAACATATAGATTGAATTGCCTCAATAGATTTTTTATGACAATAAATATTTAAGTTTCCTGTATAGTTATTATTTAAAATATGTTGAGCTACAGCTCTAATAATCCAAACACTACCTAATATATGATCATTATGATTATGTGAAATAAACATATTATGTATTTGATTTATTTTTATGTTTGATTTTTCTAAATTAGTTAGTATTGTATTTCCACCGCCTGCATCTATAAGAAAATGTTCATCATCATTAGAAATTGTAAAGCATGTATTATAACATTTTGTTACCATTGCAGAGCCAGTACCAAGTATTGTTAATGCTTCCATAAAGTCCTCCTTGTATAAATGTGTTTATAATATAAATAATTTAAAATTATTTATATTATAACAATATAAATAATAGTAAAACAAGCTAATATAAATTTATTTTTTATAGAATCGTTTACTTATATTTACTAGTGAACAATAATATATTATACTAGTGTATATACACTAGTGTTAAGGAGGATAAAAAATGAATAATAGAATTAAAGAAATGACTTATGCAGGGTTACTCACTGCACTTGCAATTATTATTCCTATTCAATTTGGATTTTTGAAAATTTATATTCCACCATTTTCAGCAACATTAACTGCGCATGTACCAATGATGCTTTCTATGTTTATTTCACCATTTGCAGCCATTGTAGTTGGAATTGGTTCAACCCTAGGTTTTCTTATATCAGGGATGCCAATGCCAGTAGTAGCTAGGGCAGCAACACATATTGTTGTGGGATATATTGGAGCAAAAATAATAATGCAAAATAAAAGCTATTTTAAAGCAGCGGCGATAACTGCACCGATACATGGAATTTTAGAAGCTGTAGTTGTAATTCCTTTTGTTGGTTTTAACTTATATCAGTTATTAATTGTTACAGCTATAGGTGGATTTTTACATCATTGTGTTGATAGTATAATTGCTTATGGAATAGTTAAAGCAGTTGCAAAATCTAAGAAAAAAGATATATATAATGTTTTTGGACAATTTAATGTGTCTAAGACAGCATAAAATATGGAATTTTTGAGAACGAATAAGCCTTATAAAGTAGATAATAAAGAATAAGTCTATTTTATAAGGTATTCTTTTTTATAAAGATAGATAACATTAAATATAGATTTAAGTTAAAAAGTAAATTATTTAACAAATATATAGACAAAATAAATATATATCATATAATAAGTTTAGAAACAGTAAAAATATGAGGTGAAATTGATGGAAGAAAAAGAAATAATGTCTTTTAGAGATGAAGAAGGAAATAAAGTCGATTTTGAAGCTATAGCTAAAATATATTTAGATGAACAAGGATATTTATTATTATCTCCACTTGAAGAAGGTAATGATGATATGTTTGCATTTAGAATAGATATTAATGAAGATGGCAAAGAAGAATTGAATTTTGTTGAAGATAATAAAGAATTTGAAGCTGTTAAAAAGGAATATAAAAAGTTATTATATTAGATACAAAGAGGTGGAATTTTAATGGATATTACTGAAATAATAACTTATTTAGAGGAAAATGGATTAGGCGAAGTTGAAGAAATAAAAAAGGTTAAGGGTGCAGTAATAATAAAGTTTTATTATGATTTTGATAATGATGAGTTAGCTGCTGCGAGAAGTTATGCTAATGATGAAAGCGACTTTGAAGCAGAAAGTGATGAATGGTATAGTGAATACTATATTCCTTACTTGAAGGATATCGCTATTGATAATGTTGAAGGAATATGTGAAGATATGATTGATGAATATGAAGTGGGATGCAAATGTAAAAATGTAGGAATACAAAAAGGAAATGGAGAATACTTTGAATTTATTGCTATAATTTCAGAGGTTTTAGAAGACTCAGAGTTAGAAGATATATTAAATGAATACCGTGATTAATAATTAAATAATACGAATTTAATACAATTTATTATTAAATTCATATTTAGTTATAGTTGTTTATAATATGACATTAATATACACTTGAAATAATATACTAGTATGATATAATTAACTCATAGAATTCCTGAGATGTGCGTAAAACTTATCATATTCAACCTACATGACATTATCGGGATTTGCAAAATGCTTTGAAATGTCGGACTTCATTTATTCACTTAATGTGACAGAAGATGACAGGAAGAAGTTGAGCTTAACCCACCTGCGAGGCGCAGGTATTGAATATATAAGTAAACGGCATGTTGGGAATCATAGAATGTAATTAACACCTCAGTTAATGAGGTGTTTTTATTTTAGAAAATTATATTATTATAAATGTAATTTTAAGCAAATATATTATTTTTTTAAATAAGAATTTTTTAATTTTAGAAGAAGCTTAGAATAGCTAGGCAATTAAGGTTTTTTTACATGATGTTTTTTTACATGATGTTTTTTTATCCTCTTGAAAGTATTTATCAGATATCATCTTTTGACGTAGAACTATATACTTGTCTAAATTTTGAGAAAGATAAATCATAAACTTCTTTCTAGGAGAAAAAAATAAAAGTAAAAAATTTAATAGGTTTTTCCTAATAAAAATTCTGTATCCAATTAATAAATTATATATTGCTTTCATAATTACCCCCCCCTTGCGAACTTTATAGGTTAATTATAATAAAAAGAGAAATATTTGTAAAAAGAATTCGTTATACAAATATTGACATTAAAAACTAAGAACATACTAAATAATATCAAAAAACATATATAAAAGCCTATTTCACGCTAACAAATTACAATATTTACATTTAATTACAATTGAAGCGTTCGACTATATATTACAATAAAAAATCTAATTTGTCGAAAAAAATTATTTCAAAAGTAATAATTAAAATGCTAAAATTAATGATAGATAAACTGAAAGGATGAAATCATATGGATATAAATAATATGAAGATTGAAGAGGTTGTTGAAAAGATTAATTCACTGTATAGAATTAGTCAAGAAAGGGAATTAACACTAGAAGAAAAAGAAATACAAGGACAATTAAGACAAAGATATATAAATAATGTTAAAAGAAATTTCAGAGCACAATTAGAAAACATAGAATTAAAAAAGTAAAAGGGTGATGATATTTTGGCAGTTTCAGTAAAAAAACTAATTGATGACCTTGAGTTAGAAGTCTTGGCAGAGGGGAAAGAAGATATTGAAATATCGGTAAACGATATAAACAGACCAGGATTACAATTAGCAGGGTTTTATAACTATTTTGCACCAGAAAGAATTCAAGTTATAGGTAAAGCTGAGTGGAGCTTTCTAGATGATATGCAAATTGAGGTAAGAAAGAAAAGAGTAAAAAAATATTTTAGCTTTGATATAAGCTGTTTAATAATAACAAGGGGATTAGAACCGCATCCTGAATTTATTAGTGAAGCAAAGAAGCATAAAATATGGGTACTTAGAAGTAAGCTTGTAACTACTAATTTCATTAGTAAGACTACAATTTACCTTTCTGATAAGCTTGCTCCAGAGACACGTTTACATGGAGTCCTTGTAGATGTTTCAGGAATTGGGATATTAATTACTGGAGAAAGTGGAATTGGAAAGAGTGAAACGGCATTAGAACTAATAAAAAGAGGGCATAGACTTGTTACAGATGATGCTGTTGATATAAAAGAGATTGATGGTGATTTAATTGGCACATCACCTAAGATTACAGTGGGTATGTTAGAAGTAAGGGGAATAGGGATAATAGATGTGACTCAATTATATGGATTAAGCTCAGTTGTTCAAAAGAAGGAAATAAAATTAGTTATGCATTTTGAACATTGGAGAGATGATAATGATTATGACAGATTGGGTATAGATGAAAATTATATGGATATATTAGGAGTAAAGGTTAAAAAACTTATTGTTCCAGTAAGACCAGGTAGAAATATTGCAGTTATCATTGAAGCAGCAGCAGTTAACTATAGATATTCACTAATGTCTCAAATTACACCAGTAGATGTTATTGAAAATAGAATGAATACTATTAGTGATTTATAGTAGTATAATAAATATATAAGTATATAAGTTCCAATAAAGTTACTTCATATGAACATGTATCCTTTTGATTTAGGGCAGATTTTAATGAAGATCTTAATTAGAACATATATATTAAACTAATATTATAAGGAGTTGACATAAGTTATGAATAACAAATCAAAAAAGAATGCATGGGTTAAGTATGATGATGAGAAAGTGAAAGAAATATTTAGCTTTAGTGATAAATATAAATCTTTTATTTCTACATGTAAAACAGAAAGAGAATGTGTTAAGGAGTCAATAAGGCTTGCAGAAAGTGTTGGATATAGAAATTTAGAAGATATAATTAAAAATAATGAGACTTTAAAATGTGGAGATAAGGTATATGTAAATAATAAAGATAAAAATATTGCCTTATTTGTTATTGGAAGCGAACCAATAGAAAAAGGATTAAAAATATTAGGAGCACATATAGATTCTCCAAGATTAGATTTAAAACAAAATCCTTTATATGAAGAAGGAGAGTTGGCATTATTAGATACTCATTATTATGGTGGAATAAAGAAATATCAATGGGTTACACTTCCATTAGCACTTCATGGGGTTGTTGCTAAAAAGGATGGCACTTTAATAGATATATGTATAGGAGAAGATGAAAATGATCCTGTAGTTGGAATATCAGATCTTTTAGTGCATTTAGCAGGAGAGCAAATGGGAAAAAAGGCTGATAAAGTTGTTGAAGGTGAAGATTTAAATGTGCTTGTTGGAAGTATTCCATTAAAAGAAGATGAAAAAGAAGCTGTAAAAGCAAATATATTAAAAATATTAAAAGAAAAGTATGATTTTGAAGAAGAAGACTTTTTATCAGCTGAAATAGAAATAGTTCCAGCAGGTAAGGCTAGAGATTATGGATTAGATAGAAGTATGATCATGGGATATGGTCATGATGATAGAGTATGTGCTTACACATCTCTTGCTGCCATGTTAGATATTGAAAATGTTGATAAGACTTGTTGTACTCTTTTAGTTGATAAAGAAGAAGTTGGAAGTAATGGAGCAACTGGTATGCATTCAAAATTCTTTGAAAACATAGTTGCTGAATTAATAGATAGAGTAGAAGGATATAATGACTTAAAATTAAGAAGATGTCTTACAAATTCTAAAATGCTTTCATCTGATGTAAGTGCTGCCTTTGATCCAAACTATCCAAGTGTAATGGAAAAGAAGAATAGTGCATATTTTGGTCATGGAATTGTATTTAACAAGTATACTGGTGCGAGAGGAAAATCAGGATGTAATGATGCTAATGCTGAATATATGGCAGAGCTTAGAAGTATAATGGAAAAACATGATGTAAGCTTCCAAACTGCTGAATTAGGTAAAGTAGATGCTGGTGGTGGTGGAACTATTGCATATATTCTAGCAAATTATAATATGGAAGTTATAGATTCTGGTGTAGCAGTTCAAAACATGCATTCTCCATGGGAAATTGTTAGTAAAGTAGATGTTTATGAAACAATGAAGGGATATAGAGCATTCTTAAAAGAAGCATAAAATAATATGAAAAGAACCTAAAAGAATATTAAATCTTCTAGGTTCTTTTCATATTATAACTTAATTTGTAATTTTTCTAATAAGTTTGATAAATTTTCAGATGAGATCTCCATAGAACCTATATTTCCGTGTCTAGTATCATTTTGTATGCCGTGAAAATCAGAACCACAAGAGTTTAATAAATTATATTCTTTAGCTATATTTAAATAATAATTAGTTTCTTCAGTTGTATTTTGATAATAAATTGATTCTATACCATCTATATTCATTTTAATAAATTCCTCTATAGGAGTATTTTTTATTAATTTTGGGTGTGCCAAAAAAATTAAAGCATTATATTTCTTTAAAAGATTTATTCCATACTCTGTAGATAGCTTTAATGTAGGAACATAAGCCTTAGAATCTTTTCCTATAAATTTATCAAATATTTCATCGTGACTATAATCATATCCAGCATCTATTATAGCTTTAGCAATGTGAGGTCTAGCAATTGTATCTTTTGATTCTTTTAATATTTTTTCAAAACTTATTTTTATGTTAAATTCATCATCTAATTTTTTAGTTATTTTTTGAGCTCTTATAATTCTATGATTTTTTATTTTGTCTAGCTCTTGTATGAAGTTTTGATTATTATAGCTTTTGTCTTTAAAGTAACCTAATATATGTATGCTTTCATTGTTATATTGAGTAGATAATTCTATTCCAGGAATAAATGAAATATCATATTTTTGACTTTCTACCAGGGCTTCATCTAAGCAGGAAACAGTATCATGATCAGTAATTGAAAGATATTTTACATTATTCTTGTAAGCCTTGAAGACAACTTCTTTGGGTGATAAAACTCCATCAGAAGATGAAGTATGAACATGAAAATCAGCTTTGATCATTTTTGTATTAACCTCCAATTTACAGTGATTTTAATAATTAAAAAGAAATTCTTATTTATAATATAATATCATAATAATAGTTATTTGAAATAGTTTTATAAAAAATACTGTAAATTAAGAAGTTATTTAATTAGACGTAGGTGTATTTTGTATATGGCTGCAAAATTCAAATAAGTTATAACCTAATGGTACATTTTCCATAGATATAGAGTCTTCTTCAAAAGTGCCATCCCATGGTGATATAGAAATATTTGAAGAGCTAAAAACCTTGATTAGATATTTACTAGTATCATCGAATACTATTTTTATTCTAAAAGGCTCTTTTTCTACAATATAATTATCTAAATAATTTGTTTCAGTTAATGAACCTATAAAATTTTCGATTATATCATCTTCATCAGAAGATACTTTAATCTCCTTATAAAGATTAGTATCAAAAACGTATAAAGTAAAAGGATCATTCTCAAGAAGCTTCTTTTTAATCTCACTTGTATAATAATGATTATTAGGTTTTTTAGATAGACTTATGTATTTTGGATCTTGAATAGTACAACTACATAGCATTAGTGAAAGAAGTGTGCTAACTGCAAAAAATAAGAATTTTTTCAAACGAATTTCCTCCCATAAAAGTAATACTTATTTTAATTTATTCAAAAGAGATTTTTTTAGAACTTGTTAAAGTTCAGATATAAGTGATAATTAGGTATTTTGTTTAATAAAAATACAAGGTAAGAATAATTTGGAGGGCACCATGTATATAATAGGAACAGCAGGACCTAATATAAAAGAAAAGTCTTCAATAAAGGGAATTATTGATAATGGAGTAAATGTCTTAAGGTTTAATTTTGCACATGGAAGTGAAGACGAATTTTTAGAATTCTTAAAGTTTACAAAAGATATTGATAAAAATGTTAAAATAGTATTAGATCTTTCAGGTACAAAAATTAGGGTATCTAATAGGTTTGATTATATATACAAGATTTATGAGAGAGAAGAAGTATATTTTTGCGGAGAGGATAAATATGAAAGCATAAAAAGCAGTTTTAACAATAAGAAACTTATACCATTAAATATAAAAGATGAATTATTGCATTTGAAAAAATATAAAGAAATATCAATTAAAGATAATACAATGAATTTTAGAATAATAGGAAAAAAAGATAGCGCAATAAAAACTATAACTATAAAAGGTGGAATAATAAGAAAGGGAAAAGGTTGTAATATAAAGAATCTCGACAGAAGTAAATTTGATTTAAGTGAAAATGATAAAAGAGCAATCTTATGGGGAATAGAAAATCAGGTTGATATAATATGTCAGTCATTTGTGGAAGAAATAAATGATATAAAAAAGATAAAGGAATTTTTATCTGAAAATTCAATTACAGAATATAAGCCAACTATTTGGGGGAAAATAGAAACTTTGAAAGGAGTAAACAATATAAAAGGTATAATAAAGGAAGTTGATGGAATTGTTATTGGAAGAGGAGATTTAATACCAGAAACATCAATTGAAGATACACCTATTTATGAGCAGATTGTTATGGATGAAGTTTTAAAAGAAGGCAATAAAGATCTAATTATAGCTACACATATTTTTAATAGCATGAAAAATGGAAAACGTGCATCAATAGCTGAAGTAGAATGTGTATATAATTTTATTAAAGCAGGGGTTACAGGATTTTTATTAGCAGGAGAAACATCAATAGGAAAGACACCGTTAAAAACAGTGAAATTTTTGAAATCACTCATTGATAAATATATAAATTAAATTTATTTAATCTTATGTCATTTACATTCATATAAAGTCATGATAAAACTTCACAAAATAGAACGATAAAATTAGTCATATTATTTTTATTTTGTGAAGTTTCCATTTATAAAAGTTTATGAATTTTATTAAAATAGATAGTTATTATAAGTGTTAAAGCATAATCATAAACTAGAAACATAATTTGAGCTAAAATAAATACTATATATAATGAATATGGTAAAACAATATTTCCAATGAAAGCAGTCATTATGAAATATATAATTAAGAGTAGCACATTAAATGTAAGTAATTTTAATAATATTTCATAAGTTAGCTTATGAATCTTTTCAATATAATGCTTTATTATTCCGTAAATTCCGAAAAACAATATATATGCTAGTGAAATGTTAATAGGTATTATCATTAAGCTAAGTATACTGCTACAAGCGTATACTAGAAAAGCATTTTTTATACTAGTTCTAATAATACAGATAGGAATTAAGCATGATGATATGGTGAGAACGGATAAAGTACTTATTGGCAACAAAGAGGTAGCATAAAGAACTACTAAAGTAAGAGCTATTAAAATTCCGCTTTCAGCAATATGTTTAGATTTCATTGTATCACTTCCTATAAATTAATATAAAGAAAGAAATTAAGTCATATATTTAGACTCAATTTCTAAAACACTAACAAAATATGTAAATTAACAACAACTAATAATATCTCCACCAAAACATTCACATAAGGTGTCTAAACACCATAACTGCATACAGCAATCACATGGATCTTGGGAACCGCCTCTTGTTGTTCTATAATATGGATTAGAATAGTTTGTAGTTCTTTGATTTAGAGAATTTAAAACCTGTCTATATTCAAAATTGTTTGGATCCATACGGGTAGCAGTGCTAACATGTTCATAAGCAGAATCATACCAACCTTTGTTAAGCATAACAACTCCATATAAAAAGTGCCATTCAGCATTTCTATTTGGAATAGAATTTAAGCTTTGTTCAGCAGCAGTAAAGTTTCTGCTATTTATATATCTTCTTATTTCTTGTAGATTAAATGAGTTATTAGAAGATGTATTACTATAACTAGTTGAAGAATTGGTAGAATTAGAATAATTATTTGAACTTCCATAGTTACCATTATTTTTAGTTAATGTATCATATGCTTCATTTATTTCCCTCATCTTTTGTTCTGCTAAATCTTTAAGTGGGTTATCAATATATTGATCTGGATGATATTGTTTTATAAGTTTTCTATATGCACTTTTTATTTCATCTTGACTTGCTCCCTGTTTTAATCCTAATACTTCATATGGGTTCATTTATAAGTCACTCCTCTTGCTTTTGTTAATTTTATCTTCATTTTCAATTACCTTTAAATATTTATCCATTAATCCAAGTTCAATTATATTAAAAATTATATCTTTATTTCGAGTTAGATTAAGTTTGTTTAAATTTTCCATGCAAGTATAGCCGCAATTTAATATTGTAAACTGAACTCTTTGTTTTATTGATTCCATAAATCTATTATAATCTAAATTATCTTTATTATATAAATAATTCAATGGATTAAATTTATTTTTTTCTATATCAGACTTTAAATCATCTAAAGCATCTATTAAATATATCCATTTTCCAATAGAATATCCTAATTGATATAGTGTTTCTCTTAGTTCATTAGAATCATCTTTTAGATTGAAAGGATATTCTTTTAAAACTATTCCAACTAATTTGCTAAATGGCTCACAAATTTCATCTATACAAGTAAAATTTTTATTCTTTTCTAATAGAGAAAGATCATTTAAGCATTTACGTATCTTATTATTTATTTCTATAATGGAAGTAGAAAACTTTTTTTGGTAAGGTGATAATAGAGCAGCTTTAAATTTACTTTTTAAATTATCATCATCATTAACATCGTCTATAAACTTATAATATACTAATGCAATATTTATTGCAGCAGCGTAAGATAATGCCTCATTATCATCAATTATTATTTTTTTCATTGATGGATGAAGCGCACATAAATGCTTTTTTACTTTTATTTCATCAGCACTTAGACCATCTAATAACAAACCTAAAAAAGTCATATCATAGTTTAAGAATGCTCTAGGAACATTACCAAAATTGTTCTTTATATGACAACAAAGACCACAGTAATAACATTTAAATCTTTCGTAATCTTTGACTTTCATTTCAGCTTTTAATGGAGTAACATATCCAAACAAGGTCAACACTCCTTAATTTAATTCATTATAAACTTATTATATTATACAGTAATTAATATAATTCAAACAACAGTATAGAAGATTAATAAGAAAAAGTTAATATATTATTAATAATTATTTATAGGGGAATAGGATTATATAATAAAAATTAAATAAAGATCTAATTCGACAAAGTATTGAAAATGTTTTAAGAAAAAATATGATAAAAAATGATATTAAGTACTATAATTAATGAGTGATAATCTACAAGGATTTACATAACAATACTTTTTTTTACAATTAGTACACGCTTTTAATTAAAGCACAGTTGCTTTTTATCTTGGAAGAGATATAATTAACTCATAAAATAGTTTTATTGGAATATAATATTAAAATGGACAAAGTGTATTAAATATTTATTATTTATGAATAATATAGAAAATAAATAAATAATTTTTCTAAAAGCTATTTACAACGGATAATTATTATTATATAATAATATCTGAAAGAGATAAAAACAAAAGATAATAAATTAAAAATAATTATAGATATTTTAGGAGGAGTTTATTATGAAAAAATTTGTTTGTACAGTGTGTGGTTATGTTTATGAAGGAGAAACAGCTCCAGAAAAGTGCCCAGTGTGTGGTGTAGGTGCTGATAAGTTTAAAGAACAAGCTGGAGATATGACTTGGGCAGCAGAACATGTTGTAGGAGTAGCTCAAGGTTCATCAGAAGATATCATGGCTGACTTAAGAGCTAACTTTGAAGGAGAATGCTGCGAAGTAGGTATGTATTTAGCAATGGCTAGAGTTGCACATAGAGAAGGTTATCCAGAAATTGGTTTGTATTATGAAAAAGCAGCTTGGGAAGAAGCTGAACATGCATCTAAATTTGCTGAATTATTAGGAGAAGTTATAACTGATTCAACTAAGAAGAACCTAGAATTAAGAGTAGCTGCTGAAAATGGAGCAACTGAAGGTAAGTTCGATTTAGCTAAGAGAGCTAAAGCTGCTAACTTAGATGCTATACATGATACAGTTCATGAAATGGCAAGAGATGAAGCTAGACACGGAAAAGCTTTCAAAGGATTATTAGAAAGATATTTCGGTTAATAAATAAAAAAATAAGATAAGAGTACTTTTGTACTCTTATCTTATTTTTTTATTCTCCTAATTTTAAAACTAAATCATTATAAGTAGATTCGTAAACATCAAAAGTTTTTTTATCAAAACATACCATTGCAATTTCATCTAATTTATTAGGCGTATTTTTTATGAAATTAAATATTTCTTCTAATGCAATTTTACTTGCTTCTTTAATTGGAAACCCATAAGCTCCAGTACTTATAGAAGAAAAAGCAAGTGTTTTTATTGGATAAGTACTGATATATTTGTTAAATTGATCAACAGTTGATTCTTTTTTCCTTGAGCTATTAAATAAGTAAAGATGATCATTTATAATTCTAATGCATTGCTCAGAATAATAAGAGGCATAGTTAACAGCTACATTTAGAACTGAACGATAGCAATTTCTTAAATATTTATTTTCGTGTCCATTATGTCTGTAAATAGGTCCAACAGTATGGATTATCCAGAAAATACCTTGTGTAGTTAAATTATATGATCGAGTAATCTTTGAACTTCCTGTAAGGCACCCTTGTAAAAATTTACACTCTTCTAGCAATTGTTCACCACAGGCCTTATGAATAGCACCATCAACGCCACCACCACCAAGAAGAGAGGCATTTGCAGCGTTAACAATTGCATCATATTTAACTTTTGTTATATCGTCTAATATTATCTTAACTTTTGTCATATATATCCCCTCAATAATATAAATTCTAATTAATTATAGTTTACACCAAAGAATAGAAAATAAAAAGAAATTATTGGATAATATAGAAATGAAAATATAATATAGAAATAGCATTAAAAATACTTTACTAAATTATCTGTAAACACTTAAAATAAAAAGTAATTAATAATATGTTAAGGAGAAGAAAATATGACAATAAAAAAAAGTATTGTAATATCTAATATATTAATGCTTTTAATACCGGTTGTATCAATAATAAGTATATCAACAATAATTAAAGAACCTTTCTTAAGATTAGTTGAATCAAAAATGAATGACTATGAACTAAATACGCCAGGAGCTTACTTTGTTCAAGATAGACTAAGGCTTGATTTCAAAAAATTAGAAGATGAAGAATATTTCAAACGATTGCCTTTTGAACTAGAAGAAATGTTAAAACCAGAAGGATATAATTTATTTATAAAATATGGTAATGAAATACTTTTTTCTAACATTACAGAAAATGATAAGAAATCTATTTCTACAATAGGAAGTGAGCTGTTAGAACAATCAAATTCATTAGTACTTGAAGTTAATCATATATCACTGGTTAAAACAAATTTTTTTCATAAAGGAAAGGTTGTAGAAATAGTTACTATAAACTCTTCGTATGAACCTGCAAAATTTGATATGGGAAAACATATGAGAGCATATTTTCTTACATATATTAGTTTAGTTGGCTTAATATCAATACTAGTAATAACTTTAACCAATGGAATCTTATCAAATAGAATTGCAAGAAGCATTATTAGACCTTTAGATTTATTAAGATATTGGGCAGATCAAATAAAAAAAGGGAATCTTGATTTTGAAGTTAACTATAGTAAGGATGATGAATTTAAAAAGGTTTGTAGTGACTTTGATGAGATGAGGATACGATTAAAAGAAAGTATTGATACTAGAATAAAATATGAAGAAAATAGAAAAGAGCTTATGGCGGGAATATCACATGATTTACGAACTCCATTAACAGCAATAAAAGGGTATGTAGAAGGTTTAAGAGATAATGTGGCTAATACACCAGAAAAACAAAAGAAATATTTAAATACAATTTATTATAAAGCTTGTGATATGGATAGACTAGTTGAAGAGTTATTCCTGTTTTCTAAATTAGATACTGGTAAGTTCCCATTTAAATTTGATATAATTAAAATAAATGATTATATTAATAATTTCTATTTAAAAATAAAAGAAGAATTTTTAAATAAAGGACTTGAAATTTTCTTGGTCAATGATTGCAATGAAAAAGATAAAGTAAATATAGATTGCAAACAGATGGATAGAGTTCTTTTAAATATTATAGAAAATAGTTATAAATATAAAAAAGATAGTATTGGAACCTGTAAAATAAATATGTATGAAAAAGAAAATGATATTGTTATCAAAATTAGTGATAATGGAAAAGGTGTAAGTGAAGAAGAACTTGAAAAAATATTTATAAGTTTTTATAGGTGTGATCCATCACGTACAAAAACCAATGAAGGCAGTGGACTTGGACTTGCTATTGCGAAACAAATTATAGATAATCATAAAGGGAAAATTAGAGCGTATAGCAATAATGGACTGGTAATAGAAATATTAATTCCTAAAATATTATCAGATTAAGTAAGTTTAAAATTTAGATAGGAAATATAGACTAACGATGGCGGTGGAAAAGTTGAAAAAAATACTAATAATTGAAGATGATAAAAGTATTGCTGAATTAGAGCAGGATTATCTTGAAATTAATAATTTTGGAACAGAAATTGCAGCTACTGGATATCAAGGGTTAGAATTAGCATTAAATAAAGATTTTGATTTAATTTTGCTTGATGTAATGTTACCAGGAAAAGATGGTTTTGAAATATGCAGAGAGGTGCGAAAGTATAAAGAAATTCCTATAATTATGGTAACAGCTAAAGAGGATGATATATATAAGATAAAAGGCCTTGGCATTGGTGCTGATGATTATATTGTTAAGCCATTTAGTCCAAGTGAGTTGGTTGCAAGGGTAACTGCTCATATAAAAAGATATGAAAGATTGACTAATATTGATAAAAGAAGCAGAGAAAAAGATAATATAATTGATCTTGGAAGATTAAAACTTATGTGTGATGCAAGACGTGTATATGTAGGAGATAATGAAATTAGATTAGCCAATAAAGAATTTGAACTTCTTCAGTTTTTAGCAATGAATCCTAACATAGTTTTTTCTAAAGATAAATTATTAGATAGAATTTGGGGAGAAGAATCATTAGGAGATACATCTACAGTTACTGTACATATTAATAGAATAAGAGAAAAAATAGAAATAGATAGCAGTGATCCTCAATATATAGAAACCATATGGGGAGCTGGATATAGATTTAATATTTAAATAAAAAGTTAAAATATAAAATATGAAAACCAGATGGATAAAGATACATTTACATCTGGTTTTTACTATGTAAAGAAAAATTTATTAAGCTACCGTTAAGAAAAGTAAATTAAAATATAAGTTAAAGTTCATGTTATTCATTTTGTTTATAAATTGTTTAGATTTGTTTTAGAGGAAAGTTATATTTTATCTCTATAATTAATCTGTAAAAAATTATTTTATTCAAAAAACACTTGTTTAACTATTTTTTAAAGAAGTAACTTATTAAAGGAGGCAATAAATTTGAAAAGAAAAATACTATGTTTTTTGATTACGTCATTATTAATCTTAAATACAGTTCCAGTATTTGCATCAAGTGATAGTGGACAAACTGCAATTTCATTAGAAAACATAAAAGAGGTAATGCTTGATAACAGCATAGAGATGAAGATTGCAGAAAATAATTATAAGCAGACGCTACAGAAGTATGAAGATATAAAAGATGCTGTTGATGATTTAGAAGATGAAATATCTTCATTAAAAGCACCTTCAGATACTGGATCTGATACGTATGATAGTGAATATGAATCATATAATACTAAATTGAGCAATTTAAAGAGCCAATTAAGTTCTAAAGAAGATGAGGAAGAAAGTTATAAATACACAGTAAAATCTGCAAAAATAAATTATAGAACTACAGTAGAAAATAAGGTGTATTCAGCTAAAAAAGAATATGTAGCTTATTTAAGTGCTGTATCAGATTTACAACTTATGGAAGATCAACTTAAATCAGATCAAAAAGATTTAGAATTATATAAGAAAAAATATGAGTATGGATTTATATCTAAAAAAGAATATGACTCTTATAGTATTACTAATACTACTTCTAATAATGATTATGAATCAAAAAAGAAGGATGTTGAATTAGCACGCAATAATTTATGTTTTACATTAGGATTAGATATTAATAGTGATGTTGTTTTCGATACAAACATAGAAGATACATTTAACGATGTACTTGATATTAATTATGATGAAGATTTACAAGAAATGCTAAGTAATAATTATGATATAAAATTACAGGAAATAGAAATAGATAAACTTGATGATAGTGAAGATTCATATGATAGTGATGAAGTTTATGATTATGATGTTGATAATGCAGATTTAAATTTAGAATCAACAAAAACAAATGCTGAATTAGAATTTAAGGAGCAATACAACACATTAATAAGTTCATATAATAAACTTAAGACAACTTATGATGAATTAAATCAAAGTCAAATTGACTATAACCTTATGAAACAAAAAAATCTATCTGGATTTGCATCTGATAAAGAACTAAGTGATAAAAAATTAGAGTTAGATAATAAAACTTCAAGTTTTGTTAGTGACAAAAATAATTTTTTATTAACATATTTGAATTATTTGCAAATGAAGGAGGGCTATTAAATTGAGCTTTAATTTTAAAGATATAGAAATAAAAAAGTTTTTAAATAAAAAAGTTATTATTTCAACAATTGCTATAGTATTAGTTGTTACTACAGCGGCAATAGGCATAACTATAAAAAAATCAAAATCTAATAAAGATTCACAAACAAAGGTGAAATATACAATATTAAATAAAACAAATGTAATGACTACTGTAAGCTCATCAGGAGCAATAAAAAGTGGAACATCTACCAATGTGTATTCAAATTTTGATGATAATTATACTTTAAAAGAAGTGAATGTTGAAGTTGGTGATGAGGTAAAAGCAGGAGATGTTTTAGCTGTAATTGATACAAGTGATTTTGAAAAGGAAATTGAACAACTAGAAGCAACTGTAACTGCTAATGAAACAAAAGCAAAATTAACATTAGAAAAAGCGAAAAAAGCATATGAAGATGAAAAAAATTTATATGATAATGATTTAAATTCTTCTGTAGTTAATGCAAATGCAACTCTTGAATCAGCTAAGCTTTCACTTGAAAATGCTCAAAGAGTTTATGAATATAATAAAATGCTTAATGAAAATGGAGATATTTCAGAAAATGATCTTAAATCAAAAGAGATAGATTTTGAAAACGCAAAAAATGATTATACTAAAGCAGAAGTAGCATTAAAATCTGCTAAGGTTTCTGCTGAGCAGAGTTTAAAAAATGCACAAACTGATTATGAAAGTGCTCTTGCAAGCTATAATGATAATAGTGACAGATTGCAGCTTGAAACTAAAAAAGCAAAGCTTGAAGATAGTAAGGTAATAGCACCTGTTGATGGGACTATTACAGCAGTTAATGTTGCTGTAGGAGATAAATGTGGTTCAGGTGCATTTTTTGTAATACAAGATTTAAAAGATTTAATAGTAGATGTTGACGTTGATGAAACTGAAATAGCAAATGTAAAAGTTGGACAAAAGGTACAAGTTACAACAGATGCATCAGAAAATCAAATATTAAATGGTGAGATTGTAAGTGTTGATCCAATTTCTAGTGCAGTAGCTAGTACTTCAAGCAGTTCTTCAAGTAGTAGTGGATCTTCTTCATCAGGAAGTGGCACATCAAACTCAACAAGCAGTGATGTAACATTTACTGCTAAGGTTCAAATAAATGATTATAATGAACTTGTTAAAGTAGGAATGAATGCAGTTGTTAATATTATTACAAATGAAGTAAATGATGTTTATGCAGTACCATATGAAGCGATTAAAAATGAAAATGGACAATCTGTTGTTTATGCAGCTAAAGAAAAAAGTGGAAAGTATGTAGTAGAGTCAATACCAATAACAACAGGATTAGAATCTGATATTTATACTGAAGTAAGTGGAACAAATTTAAGTGATGGCTTAATTATTTTAAATGACCCATCAAGTTACAAGGTAGGAGATGAGGTTGACATAAAGTTACCTCAAAAGCCTCTACAGGCAAATAAAGAAGGGAATTCACAAGATGTGACTAATATTACTGAACCTAAAAAAGATGGTGAGGAGTGATTATCGTGAATAAAAAAATAATAGAAATGAAAGATATAGTAAAAAGTTTCTATATAGGAACTCCTAATCAGTTAAACATTTTAAAAGGAATTAATATAACAGTAGAAGAAGGAGAATTTGTATCTATTGTTGGTAGTTCTGGTTCTGGTAAAAGTACACTTATGAACATAATAGGAGCGCTTGATAGGGCAACTTCTGGCTCATATATTTTAGATGGAACTAATATTCAGGATATATCAGATAACGGATTATCAGAAATAAGAAACAAAAAAATAGGTTTTGTGTTTCAAACTTATAATCTAATACCTAGAAGTTCAGCACTAAAAAACGTTGAATTACCACTTCTTTATGCTGGAATGGACAGAAAAGAAAGAAAAGAAAGAGCAGAAAGCTTTTTAGAGCTGGTAGGAATGAAAGATAGAATGAGTCACCAGCCAAATGAATTATCAGGTGGACAGAAACAAAGAGTAGCAATTGCCAGGGCCTTAGCTACAAATCCAAGCATAATACTTGCCGATGAACCTACAGGGGCACTCGATTCAGCAACAGGAAGATTAGTAATGGACTTGTTTCATAAAGTGCATGAAGAACAGGGAAAAACCATAGTGTTTATAACACATAATAATGAACTAGCAGATGAGACAGAGAGAATAATAACATTAAAAGATGGTAACATCATATCAGAAGAAGATAATAAAAGATATTTTAAAAGATTTGGAAATGGTGAAGTATCATGTTTATAAAAGAAAATATAGCATTAGCTTTAGCAGGACTTAAATCTAATAAAATGCGTGCAATACTTACTATGCTTGGTATAATTATAGGTATAGCATCGGTAATAAGTATTGTTTCAGTAGGAAATGCAATGACTTCTTCTGTAACTAGTTCAATGGCAGATATGGGAACAAGTAATATTATGGTAAATGTAACTGAAAAGAGCACCACAACTACCACAGATACACCACAATCTCAAGATGGTAATAATGGTGGAGATGGTAAAGATAGCGAAATGGCAGATGGTGATCCACAAGGTGGTAATATGCCGGGCGGTGGTGGCCCACAAGCCGGTGGAGGCGGAATGCCAGGCGGCGGAGGCGGTGCTCCATCTGGTGGAGGCGGAATGCCAGGTGGCGGAGGTGGTGCTCCATCTGGTGGTGGTGGAATGCCAGGTGGCGGAGGCGGCGGAGGTCGTCCAGGAATGTTTGGCTCAGATGCTTCTACACCAGATGATAAAGACCTTATAACAATGGATACTATTAAGGATCTAGAAGAAACTTTCAGTGATAAAATTAAAGCTGTTAGTGTTTCAGAAACTAAAGATTCAGGAAAAGCTAAAGATGGGACAGCATATGCCAATGTAAGCATAAAAGGTACTAATCCTGGTTATGCAGATGTTGAGAACATAGAGCTTATTGATGGAAGATATATTTCTGACAAAGATATGGATAGTGCAAAAAAGGTTGCTGTTGTGTCAGATAAGTTAGTTACTAAAATTTTTGGAGAAGGAGCAGATCCAATAGGAGAGCAGGTTAAAATATATACATCAGATGCAATTTACTCATATACAATAATAGGCATTTATGAATATAAGTCTACAGGAACAGTTACAACAGCCTCAGAAGAAAAATTAACTACAGATTTATATATACCTGTAACTGCTGTTAAAACATCTTCAACAGATAAAAATTATCAATCACTTACAATAAGAGCAAATGATGATGTTGATATACAGGATTTTACTGACGAAGTTCAATCATACTTTGATCAAATATATGCTAGAAATACTGAATGGGAAGCTAGTGTAAGCAATATGGAAAGTATGCTTGAATCAATGACATCAATGATGAGTACAATAGCTCTTGCTATATCAGCCATAGCAGGAATATCACTTGTAGTTGGTGGGATTGGTGTAATGAATATAATGCTTGTATCAGTTACTGAAAGAACAAGAGAAATTGGTACAAGAAAGGCATTAGGTGCTAAAGGTAGTCATATTAAGATGCAATTTATTATAGAATCTATGATTATATGTGCAATGGGAGGAATTATAGGAATAATTCTAGGCATTGTATGCGGTGCAGTTGCTTCTAACTTAATGGGATATGCAGTTGTTATATCTCCTGTGGTAATATTAGGAAGCTTCACATTTTCTATGGCTATTGGAGTTTTCTTTGGCTATTATCCAGCTAAAAAAGCAGCATCTCTTGATCCTATTGAGGCATTAAGATACGAATAGAATATATTGATTTTATTGCATATAATGATATAATTTAGTAGTAGAATAACAAAGGAGCTTTGTCGAGTACAAGCTCCTTTGTTAATAAAAATATAGATATATGTGAATTAAATTGTAAAAATCACATAATATATTAAAAATTGGAGGAAAGAGTTAATGTACAGTTTTGTAAACGACTATAGTGAAGGAGCTCATCCAAGAATAATGGAAGCTATGGTGAAAACAAATTTGGAACAAACAAGTGGATATAGCACAGATTATCATACTGAAAATGCTAAGAGACTTATAAAAAAGGCAATTGATTGTGACGATGTTAACATACATATCCTTGTTGGTGGAACTCAGACAAATGCAATTGCAATTTCGTCTTTTTTAAGACCACATCAGGCTGCAATTGGAGTAGATACTGCACATATTAATGTTCATGAAACTGGAGCAATTGAAGCTACAGGACATAAAGTTTTGACTGCACAAAGTGAGGATGGTAAATTAAAGCCAGAGATGATTCAAAAAATAGTCAATGAACATACTGATGAACATATGGTGCAACCCAAATTGGTATACATATCAAACTCAACAGAGATTGGGACAATATACAAATTAGATGAAATAAAGGCCATAAAGGAATGCTGCAATAAGAATAATTTACTTTTATTTCTAGATGGAGCACGTTTAGGTGTAGGTCTTACATCAAAAGAAAGTGATGTTAAATTAAGTGATTTGCCAAAGCTTTGTGATGCTTTTTATATAGGAGGTACAAAAAATGGAGCATTATTTGGAGAAGCACTTGTGATATGTAATAATTCTTTAAATGAAGATTTTAGATTTTTAATAAAGCAGAAGGGTGCAATGTTAGCTAAAGGAAGACTTCTGGGAATTCAATTTGAGGAACTATTTAAAGATGATTTATATTTTGAACTGGCTAGACATGCCAATAAGATGGCTATATTAATTAAAAATGCAATCTCTGAGAAAGGATATAAGTTTAAATCAGATTCATCAACTAATCAACAGTTTCCTATTTTACCTAATGATTTAATAAGTGAACTCGAAGAAAAATTTTCTCTTGGAGATATAATTCGTGTAGATGATAAAAATAGTTCTATAAGAATTGTAACCTCTTGGGCTACAGATGAAAATATTGTATATGAATTTATTAAAATAATAAAAAAATTTGATAAATAGTAATAATTTTGAAGAGTGTTGATTTGAAAAAAATATGTAATTATGTTATATTTGTTATAGCATTTTTATAAAATACAATTTCTGAAAAGTAAGAGAGGGGAATAAAAAATGATATTAGTAAATTGTGCATTAAGACAAGATGATATTGTTGCAATAGTTGAAGCTGTAGAATTTGAAGGAAAAAAGCCATTTAAATTAAATAAAAAACAAGGTATTCAATTATATTTTGATGCAGATGTTGCAGATAGTCAAGCAGCAGCAAAAGAAATAAAAGCAGCTATAAAAGCTACTGAAGTGGGAAGGGCATTATTTTTTAATGTTACAGCTCAATAATTATATAATTAATAAGAGAAGGTTGTCTAATTATTAGGACAACCTTTTTCCATATATCAGATTTCTATTATATGAACTTTATTTCCACATTTTTCAATGACCTTTTCTAAATCTTTAAAGGATATCCAGACGGTTGCAGTATTCACATTTGGATGAAAGCCAAGGTAGTTTTCATTTATAATATTTTTATCAAAAACAAGCTCAACCTCATGATTAATATCATTCAAAATTCCAAAAGGAGTTACTGATCCTTTGGTTAACTTGAGGTAATGATAAAGTTTTTCTTCAGAAGCAAAGCTTAAAGGAGAAGAAGATAGTTTTTTTTGAAGATCTTTTAAATTAACACGTTTGTTTTGTGAAAGGACAACTAAAAAGAATTTAGAACCTTTTCTATCTTTTAAAAATAAATTTTTACATCCATATCCTATATTGAGTTCATCAATAGCAATTGCTTCTTCTACAGTAAAAACGGCAGGATGTTTTGTTATATCATATTTTATGTTCAAATCAGCTAATGTTTTGTAAACAAGGCTTTCAGTACGCATATAAATAACTCCTTTTAGACTAAATTATGTATATTTTATGAAACAATTATATTATAACACATACAAGATATATCTTTAGGATATGAGTCACATGTATTAAAAAGATTTAATATAATAAATGAAAGCTCTTTTTAGGAGAAAATATGGATAGCAATGGATTCGGTAATTTTGAAGATATTTTTAGAGCTTGTGGACTTGGAAACATAAATATGGATGATTTAAAAAATAGTAAAGATAATAAATCCAATGAAGAAAAGTTTAGAGATAAAACTACAAGTGATGGTAATGCACAAGATACAGGAGGTGGATTTAATTTTGGATGCAATGATATTCCGGGAGGTTTCCAAAATGTAAATCCAGAACTTTTTATAGTAGTTGCAGAAATACTCGGAAATGTAATGGCTGGAAATATGCCATTTAATGTTCAAAATGCAGTAGGAAATTGGCTTGAACTCGTAGGGCAAGTTATATTGACTTATAATTCACAACAACAGTATTTTCAAGGTGGACCAGGAAGATATTTTAATCCCATGTATTATAATGTAAGTAATCCTTTCTGTAATCAGACCTCAACGAGCTCTGCAGAAGATAATATGACCTCTTATGGTGTATCAAAATCAGAAGGGGAATCAAGTGAAGAGAAAGGCAGTGGATCATCTAAAAAATATTCAAAAAAGAATAAGAAAAATGATGATATTAGAGTACTTAAAAATAAAATGGAAGATTTATTATCTCAAATTCAAGATATAAAAGAAGAAATAAATAATATTAAAAAGAATTAAGCATAAGGTTCCGTTTGAGTGTAACCTATGCTTAATTCTTTTGTGAAAATCTCTAAATTAAAGATTATATAGGGTTAAAATATCAAAACATTTAATGTATAATGTAATTAAGAATTATATTATAATGTATTAAAAACTGTATTAATATAAAGTAAGGTGACATATAATAAAAATGAGTAAAATTAAAAATGCATTAGGACACTTTATAACAATAACCAATCACAAATTACTAGTAATGAAATCTTGTTTTAAAGTCGGTTTATATAAACAGGGACTATTACATGATTTATCGAAGTATAATCCAGTGGAATTTTCGGCTGGAATTAAGTACTATAACGGTAGTATTAGTCCAAATGGCATTCAAAAGAAACAAGAAGGACTTTCAGAGGCATGGCTGCATCATAAAGGAAGAAATAAACATCATTTTGAGTATTGGATAGATTACGGTATTAAAGAAAGTGAAGGACTAAAAGGTATGAATATGCCGACTAAATATGTTGTGGAAATGTTTATAGATAGGATGAGTGCTTCAAAAAATTATTTGAAGGAAAAATATACTCAAAGAAGTGCGCTGGAGTATTATGAAGCAAGAAAAGATTATTATATACTGCATCCTGAAAGCAGAGAGCTTTTGGAATTTTTACTTAATAAACTATGTGATGAAGGTGAAGAAAATACTTTAAAGTATATAAAGAATAATATTCTTAAATAAGTAATTATATATTGTTTAATTTATGATTATAAGTAGATTATAAATTAAATAACACATTCCATGAAAAGGTTTAATATGGTGGAGTGTTAATTAATATATGAAGTTTAATAGAGTTTATGGGGGGGGACGATATGAACGTAGTATCTACAATGGTATTAAGAGGTGAGAACTTAGACGACTTAAGTAACAAACTGAATAAAGAGCTACTTAGGTATAGTGGAAAGGACATTTTGGATGTAAAAATTTTAAGTGCTACTGAAGCTGTTATTGTATTTAAAAATTAATTGATTTTGTTACTTAAAAAGCATTTGTATTGATTATGATGAAACTAATCAATACAAATGCTTTTTAATTCTTTAGAAAATTATATTGACGATTTTTTATTTATAATAATATTTTGTCGAACGAAAAATATAAAAAATTTATAAAAAACATATAGATTTTTAGTACTAAACCATATATCTATTATATAAGAGAATTTTTTATAAAAAATAAGATCAAAAAAACTAAAAATTATATGTGTTTTTTTAATCTCGCGCGTATATCTTTTATGAAGGAAAAAATTATTTATAGGAGTGATAAATTATGAAAAAGAGAACTCATGTTAGGTTTAGAGTGGATATGTATGATGATATCAAGTGTAAGATAATTGATACAATGGCTAGAAGGGATCTTATACATTACGTTTTAGCTAGATTAATAGTATTAGCTGGAAAAGTAGATTTAGATGGAGAGTTATATATTACAAAAAATATGCCTTATACAATAGAAACTTTAGGAATAGAATTTAACAGAAGTTATGAAGAAGTTGAATATGCTATAGGTGTTTTAAATGAATTAGAAATTATTCATATATCAGAAGAAAATACTTTTAAGGTGAAAAATTGGGCCAAGCACCAAAATAATTGCAGAAGAAAAGAAATAATAAAAGATGATCACAAGGAAGATGAAAAGTTCCAGAATAATATATTAGTAAAAGATAGAGATAATAAAAATAATATTATAGAAGTTGAAGTTAGGAATGATGTCATAGATGAAATCACAAAAAATAATGAAACGACACATTATGAGAAAGAATCTGAGCCAATTAATATTATTAATAAGACTAATGATCAAAAAGATAATAATAACGCAACATATTTTATGAAAAGTAATTTAAGTAATAATGAGAATATAGAGAATTCAAATAAAATGACTATAAATTGTAATCCTAAAATAAAAAACACAGATAGAAGTAATAAAAAAGCAAAAGATAAAATAGGTACAGAGGAAAAAGGAGTATCTTTAAAAAAAGATGATAAAAATATTAATAAAAAAATGACTGCAGAGCAAATTAAGGAGGTATTCGGAACGGAAGAAGTGATTTCTATATTTGCAGAAGATCAGGATGAGCTTTTTATTGGTGAAAGCAGGGTTGTAAAAGTTTTTGATCTTATGTAATATCGTATGGGTACAATTGCTATAAATTTTTTGCAGTGATATAATGACCATAATATTTTTATATACAATTAAAAGTTATAAGGGGGCTATATTATATGGAAAATAAAAATATTAGAACTAAAAAATTAATTCAGACTGCATTACTTGCTGCATTGTGTTTTGTATCATTTACATTTCTTCAAATTAAAATTCCATTACCAGGAGGAGATGCATCATCACTGCATATAGGAAATGCGTTTTGTGTGTTAGCATCACTTTTACTCGGAGGCTTGTATGGTGGACTAGCTGGTGCAATAGGAATGACTATAGCAGATATATTAGATCCAGTATATATTATTGTTGCACCAAAAACATTTTTATTAAAGCTATGTATTGGATTAATTACAGGACTTATAGCACATAATTATGCTAAAATAAGTGAAAGCAATGATAAAAAGTATATATTTAAATGGAGTATAATTGCAGCAGTTGGTGGCTTAGCATTTAATGTAGTTGCAGATCCAGTTGTAGGATACTTTTATAAACAATATATTTTAGGACAGCCGCAGGAAGCAGCTTCTATATTAGCAAAGCTTAGTACTGTAACTACTTTTGTTAATTCAGTAGTGTCTGTAATATTGGTGACATTTATATATAATGTTTTAAGACCCATATTAAAAAATTCGGGATTATTATTACCAGTTGGAAAAACGAATGAATAAGATTTTAGTATAAATCAAAGAGAGTATTCTAATACTATTGGAATACTCTCTATTTAGAAATATATTTTCAATGATTAGTTATACGTTTACATTTAATTCGTGTTATATTAGATATGAAGTTTTTGTATACTAGTTTAAATTTTTTAATAACTATACATAGAAATATTATTATAGAAAAATCAATTAATATAAATTCAGATTCTTTAATAATATTTATAGAATGAGAATTGAAATTTAAAAATAATTCATCTATTGATATGACTAATGAAATAACTACCGTTGGTACAATTAATCCTGTGATTTTTAAAAACTTATATAATTTCTTAAGTAAGAAGCAACAAAATTCTGAGAGCGCATACATATGAAATCCCCCTTAATTTTTCATTAAATGCTTTACATTCTTAATTGTATTTGAGTTATTTATTCTTAGATAAACATTTTACTAACCCCTTTCAAGATAATAGGATTTATATAATACATATCTCTACTGTAATTATATTCCATAAACTTGCTTAATACAATAATATTTTAAAATAATTATATTTTTTTATAATTTAAAGTTGTCGAAAAAAAATATATATGATAAACTTCTTAAAGTATAAATTATGATAGAAAAATAAGTAGGGTGAGGAAATGCAAGAAAACATAAGTGATGAACTCTTAGAAGAATATAAGGAAAGAATAAGAGAAATTAATAGGCAATTAAGATTAGGAAAAATATATACTGATAATTATTTAATTGATGTACTGAATAATGAGAAAAAAGAATTAAAAGATAAAATAAAGGCCTAAATATAAGGTCTGTCTCTTATACACATCTCCGAGCCCACGAGACATGCGCAGATCT
>ENA-OXEC01000230-OXEC01000230.1-human-gut-metagenome-genome-assembly--contig:-NODE-230-length-33759-cov-36.7516_pt1 | contig 33759 bp, 38 predicted proteins | sample MGYA00249351_ERZ652235 | MGnify/ENA primary metagenome ERZ652235 (study PRJEB26925, sample SAMN05826906) | human gut metagenome | biome: ENVO:2100002; feature: ENVO:00000062; material: ENVO:00002003...
TCGAGATTTAAAATCTAATGGATTTAACATAGAGGATACATAGACAGTATATAGTATATTTTAAAACTCTATATTTATGTGTAAGTATGGCATATACATGAATGATACTATTAGAAGCAGATTGCTCTAAAAATAAAAAAGTACAAGATCAGATTTGATTTTGTATTTTATGACATATAATTTATTTAACTGTGAAATAATGTCGTTGAATGTTCAAAGGGTACGTATATCTATTTTTATTTCAATAAATTTCATATTTATAAATATATATATGATTCTAATGTTTTTATTTTATTAATTATCATTATAATTATAATAAAATATATAAATTACTTAGAAAATAAGCATATTTAATACAAAGAACTGTATATAAGCCAGGAGTATAGCTATCACTTAACGTTTCTTTGCACAAAATTTTTAATTGATTTTATAAATAAATTATAAAATGTAATTAGAAAAAACGAAAAATATATACTTATCGTGTATAAATTCATACTCAAAAAAGGTAATAACAAAATAAGTTTGTTACTACCTCTTCTTACATTTCCATTAATATCGATTATTTTTTTTAACTTTTATAACTTCGTTATATTTATTAGCATATTCATTTGGATAAACTTCTATATTTAAATTTTCATTCTGTGCTAATACCATCATTGTTTGAGTACTATATCCGGAGTTTTTTATTATGTCTAAATTTACATTTAAAAGTTTATCATGTGCCTTAACAATATCGCCTTCTTGTATGTAGCTTTCAAATCCATTTCCTTCTAATTTAACTGTATCGATACCAATATGAATTAAAATTTCTAATCCATCAGGTGTTGTAATACCTAAGGCATGTCTAGTAGGATAGATGAATTCGATTGTGCCATCACAAGGCGCATATACATTTCCATCGATGGGTTCGACGACTATTCCCGATCCTAGTGCCTTAGATGCAAATACCTTATCTTTAGATTTCTCTATTGGAAGTACCTTTCCATCCATACAAGATGTTAATGAAGTAGTAACTGATGATGAAAAAGCCAAATCGTTTTTAACTTCATTTTCATTAATTGTTTTTTTACTCTCTTCATCTAATCCGAATTTTTTCCAAAATATAATGGTAAGTATGAACGCAACAACGACTGAAATGATAATTCCTATTATAAAATTAAAATAAGATTCAGGTCGCATCGATATGATTCCAATCAATCCTGCGGCGCCTAATGACTGTGCCAATGTTTTTCTTAATGCAAGATATGCGCTACCACAAGCAGAAGCAATTATTGCTGCATAGAATGGATATTTTAACTTTAAAGTAACTCCAAACATTGCAGGTTCAGTAATTCCTAATAAAGCAGTAATCCCTGAAGCAGAGCATGTTGACTTCATCTTCTCGTCTTTTGTCATAAATAAAACCGCTAAAACAGCTGCCCCTTGTGCCACATTGTTCATAGACGCTGTTGCAAAGATAAAACTTCCACCGGTTATTTCTTTTGCAGCCAGTAACTGTGTTTCGACAGCAATAAAACTATGGTGCATACCAGTTAATGTAATAGGAGCATATAATAAACCAAATATTCCTCCACCTAAAACACCTAAAGTATTGTATATCCACATTATTCCAGTTGTCAATATATTACCTGCTCCTCGTAAAACAGGACCTACTCCAATAAATGTCAAAAAGCCAGTTATCAATATAGATAGAAGTGGAGTTGTTAAATTATCCAACCAAGATGGTGTCACTTTATGCAATTTCATCTCTAATTTTGCAAGAATCCAAGAAATTGCTAATACAGGCAATACTGTTCCTTGATATCCTACTGCATCTATATGTAAACCAAATAAATTCCAAAAAGGAATTTTTACCCCTGTTCCAACAGAATATGCATTAAGTAAATCTGTAGATACCATAATCATTCCCATCGTTGCTCCTAAGAATGAATTTCCTCCAAACTTTTTAGTAGCAGAAAATCCAATTAACACAGGTAAAAATGAAAATGCTGCACCTGAAAACGTATTTATCATACTTGCTAATCCTGAAATTTGTGGATATAAACTGATAATTGATTGAGTTCCATTTTGAAAAAAATTAGCAGCGAGTATATTACCTAATCCCATCAAAAGCCCACAAGCTGTAATAGCAGGAATAATCGGAACAAATATATCACTTAATATTTTTACACTCTTTTGAAATATATTCCCTTCATTTTTTTCTTCAACTGATATTTCAGTTGTCAAATTTAATTGTTTTTGTATTTCTTGGCAAACAAGATTAACAGTACCAGATCCAATAATTATTTGAAACTGATCTGCCGTCATAAACATTCCTTTTACAGTTTCTATATTTTCTAATTCAGTCTCATTTCTTTTATTATAATCATTCAAAACAAATCTAAGTCTAGTTGCACAATGTGCAACTGACAAAACATTTTCTTTTCCACCTACAGATTCGATAATTTTTGAAGCTATAAATTTATAATCCATATTTACCCTTCTCTCTAATTCTACCGATTTTCATATTTTTCGTATATAAGCTTCCATTTGTAACACTTAAACTTAACAACATACCTGGCTTATTATACATTCTTGCAGTTAGAGCAATCCCATCAATATATAAAACTGCTATATCATCATCTACAATTAGTTTTAATTCATATTCAATTCCTGCTTTTAAGTTTATCGGACGCTCCAACCCCTTTGACATATATTGGTACCATGGCCAATTAGGAGTTTTATCAAAATAAATTTTTTTCTCTGCTAGAGAAATACGATATTCATATGCTTCTTCTAATTCATTTTCATATAGATATAACGAAATATATCTCGTTTCATCACTAAAGGTAAATGTAGTTTCAAATCGAAAACATTCCCCAGTGTTTTGAACAATAACCTTTTCTACATTTCCATCCACTTTATTTAAATCAATATCATTTAATTTTTCTTCATCGTTAAAAACTTCCCATATAGATTCTAATGGCTTCAAACCTAGTGTTTTATCTTCTTTTTGATAAACTTCTTGCGGAACAAAAGTTCCCCCCCATTCATAATTACCTAAATCATTATCATTTTCCTTTGTTGGTACCCAACCAAAGAAGATTCTCTTTTTTCCATCAGTTGAAGTTCTTCCAGCATAATAAGCTCTACCATCAAATGCATCATCTTCAGGTGCAAGCCAAGGACCATCAAGACTTTTACTCATGCGATAAATCATTTTATTTTTCTCACTAAATTCAGAAACAATTAAATACCACCAGTCTCCAATTTTAAAAATATCAGGCATTTCCAACATTGTAAATAAATGCGGATACCAAAAGTCTCCTTTAAAATCCCATTTTTCCAAATCTTTGCTTGTAAACGATACTAGGCGTCCTGTCTTTTTTCTGTTATCTCCAGGTTCTCTTGCGCCTAGTACTAATAGATATTCCTGTTTATCTTCATTCCATAAAATATATGGATCTCTCCAAGCATAAACATCATATCCTTCCTGTGGTGCAATTTGATCTGTAATGCCTTTCTTTTCCCAATTCACAAGATCATCACTTGTTGCTTTCATTAATTTTTGTGATGGAATACCCTTGCTTTTAAAAATTTTATTTGCACCAGTATAAAAAGCCGTATATTTATTTTTAGAAGTTTCGTATATACTTCCTGCATAAATATATTGATCTTGTTCATCATTTCTTCCGTGTTCTATAACTGTTCCATAATCTTTGTAATTTAAGAAATCTGTTGTTGTTGCCAAAGACCATCCAAATGGTTCACCCATTGGGCCAGGATTCCTAGTATCCCTTTGATGATACAAATAGAAAGTTCCATCCTTACAATAAGGCATACAATCTCCAAACCAATACCCTTCTGGCTGGTAAAATATTTTATACATATCTCTCGCTCCTCCTCTTTTTTGAAACCGGTTTTACTTGATTTTATACCATAATTTCATACTTGTCAATAACAAAAAAATAATATAGTGAAATCGGTCTTAAATTGATTTAAGATAAATAATATGCTATAATATTTTTAAATATGTAGGAGGAAACACATGATTACAATTAATGATATAGCTAAAATGGCAAATGTATCAAAAAGTACAGTATCTCGTTATTTAAACGGTAAAAATATTAAACCTTTAGCGAAAGAGAGAATTGAGCAAGCAATTAAAGAAACTGGTTATAAACCCAACTCTTTTGCCCAAAGTCTTAAAGCTCACCAAACAAATTTAATCGGTATTGTTGTTAGTAAATTAGATTCATATGCTGTTACGCAAAGTCTTCAAGGAATTGACAATGAATTGAAAAAGAGTGGATACCAAACACTTATTACAAATACTTATCAGGATATAAATAATGAAATTCAAGGACTATATACTTTTGAGAAGCAAAAAGTTGCAGGAATTATTATATTTGGTACTATTATAACTTCTTCACACATTAAAGCTTTTTCTCAAATTTCATGTCCTATTGTTATGATATCCCAAAAAAGTGAACATGTTCATTGCGTTTATCATGATGACTACGGAGCTGGAACACAAATAGGAAATTATATTGCTGCTTTAAATCATAAAAAAGTTTTATACTTTGGGGCAAACGAAGATGATGTAGCTATTGGAATCAAGAGAAAAAAAGGAGTTACTGATGCATTAACAAAAGCTGGTGTTTGTTTTGAATGTATTACAACCACATTAATGATTGAAGATGCTTGTGCAACAGCATTGAAAGTTCTTCCAACTACTAAAGCAACATATATCGTTTGTGCTACAGATCAAATTGCTGTTGGTGTTATGAAAGCAATTAGAATACTTAATAAAGATATACCGAAAGACTTTTCAATATCCGGATTTGGTGGCGATGAAATAGGTGACGCTATCCACCCTACATTAACAACTGTAAAATATCATTATATTGAAGCCGGACGTCAAACAGCAAAACAATTAAAAAAAATACTTAAGAATAGAGAAGTTGACAAAATGCTATGTTTAGAAAATGATTTGCTTATTCGAAATTCTACCAATTCATTATAAATCTATAATGAATTGATCAAATTAAAATAAAAACTAAATAATACTGTAGACATATTAAATTTAAACACTAAAACAATCACAATATCGATTAATGAAATTTTACATGCATAGAAGAAAACACGATATTTGATTAATACTGGATAGTTAAAAAGTCCTATAAGAAGTTAGCTCTTTTAAGTAAATTTATGATGATTATATTCCTGCATTTATTGGCATTTAAATAATAACACAGTATAATCCACTATGGATTTTATTGCTTCAATTTCATTTTAACAAGTGGCTCTGTAAAAAATTTTGTGTAAACTGAATAAAAACGACTCTTTCTTGGCAATAATTGAGATAACAAATTATTACAAGAAGGAGTTTTTTTATATGGGAAACGTCTCGAAATAATTATTAAGATAATATATCAAAGAACAGAATTTTAGCAGTGCTGATAATATGATATATTAGTAGGTTTAAAAGAAATGTTTAGGGATATATTGCAAGAATCATTGGAAGCTGAAATGGATGAGGCATTAGGTTATGGAAAATATAATACTATGGATAAAAATAATGATAATAGCCGAAATGGATATTCGAAAAAAACTGTAAAAACAGAACTTACCCCTGTACAAATTAATATACCAAGATATAGAAATGGTGATTTTGAACCTAAAATAGTACCAAATCATCAACGTTCCGTTAATGGAATAGAAGATAAAATTCTAGACCTTTGCAACAGGAATAACAACTAGAGATATTTCAGAGCAGATAAGAGAATTATATGGAGTTGATATAAGTGCAGAAACTGTGTCAAATATAACTAATAGAATTTAGAATGGCAAAACAGACCATTAGAAAAGACATATTCATCTATATTATGGATGCTATACACTATAAAGTAAGAGAAGATAAACAAATTATAGTTAAAGCTGCTTATGTGGTAATAGGAGTAAATATGGATGGTGAAAAAGAAGTTTTAGGAATATAGATAAGTGCTAATGAAAGTAGTAAGCTTTGATTATCTGTTTTAAATGACCTAAAAAATATGGGTATTCAAAATGTGCTAATATTTTCTGTTGATGGCTTAAATGGCTTCAAAGAAGCTATTGTCGCTACATTTCCATTTGCGAAAATACAAAGATGCATAATACATCAAATAACATCTAGTATGAAGTATATTCCTTATAAAGACATGAAAGCCCTGACTTACGAACAGTTATTTGTATTAAGCATCTTGTTTTTCTGAATAATGCATACATTCCATCATGATTACAATGGAAATTAATGAAATAAGAACATTATAACTATAAACAAGCGAAAATGCAAACAAATATTTCCAGCCAAATAACCAAAGAGAGACTTATGCAGCATTAAAAAGCTCTAAAATGGCATCAAGAGGCTCTCCAAATTGAGTTTTTCATAAATGAAAGTATTTTTTTAACCATTAATTTCCATTTCAATAGAATTAAATTTATGAGATACTGTTTCAAGTACGGAATATGCTATTCCTGTAGAATAGAACTCCATCTCCTCAATTTTAATGATTTGATTCACAATTCGATTTATAATAATCTTATTATTCCGCAAATTAACTTCATTAATAGTTTTTTTGTATACATACTGAAGTAAGCTATCACTCTCTCTATTTGTACTTTTCTTATTTAAATTTGGATACGTATCTTCTTTTCCAAGTATTCTTTTCTCATTACATTCCGAATACAGCACTTTTTTCAATTCTTGATAACTTAGGACATTCAGCTTTTTACGCAAACGAATAATGGTAGATTTACTTGTAAAAGTTACCCTCTCTAATTACTCACTAGTCATTTTTTGAAATTCATTTGAATGATTTAATATAAATTCAGAAATAATTTTTTCACTCTCTGTAAAATTTCTACCTATTCTCAATTCCTCGATCACCATATCATGTACTCTTCTTTCTTTATTTTCTTATTTATTTCTATTATATATTCAATTATATTAACATTAATGTGTAAATTTATTAACTTTCCCTTGATATAAAAAAAGATAAACCTACTCCGTCTGAACTTGGCTCTCCTCCATTGCTTAGGTACATTATTAAGTTATAGTAAATACCTTTTTTCAAACCAGGTTTGAACTCTACATCTTGCATCTTATCTATTACTAAACCATAAATTTATTCCTGATGAATTTTAAATCTATTTAAAAACTCTTCTTCACTTAAAAAAAGTATATTTTGCCCCCTTACTCTTAAATCCACAGCTTTTCTAAGTTTATTACTCATTTCATCTCTGCTTAAGTCATCTATATTTTGCATGTTAGTAACAAGAATTGTTGTCTTCTTAGTTACAGAACTTCCACAAGTTCCTCCAAGCCTTCTTACAAATCTCATGGCTTCATCTCTTGCCATGGATGCAAGTCCTCCTGTAAATACAACAACTTCATCTTTAAATGCATCATAATCAAGTTGTTCTCTTATGTCATTTTTAGCAGGCTGTCTATTAGAAAATCTGAATATTCTTCCTCTAGATGAAGATGGCTTATATCCTTCATTGTCAACGCTTCCTAATGTCACACCTAAAAGCTTACATATTTCATTAATATCTTTACATTCTAACTCATCAGATATATTAAGAAGTATATTACTGCAAGCAAAGCATCATAAAGAGCATCATGGTGTATGAACTCATATCCCAAAAATTTATTTACTGTATTTAATTTTGCATTATCAATATTTCTATAAAAGTTCCTTGAAAGTTTCATTGTACATATGTAATTAAATTTAGGCATTTCTATTTTATAAAGTTCTAATGTTTTTCTAAGTACAGATATATCAAATGCAGCATTATGCGCTATTACTAAATTATCATCAAAGTAATGCTTTATCTTATTCCATACTTCCTCAAATTCCAATTCATTTTCAACCATCTTAGGACGTATCCCATGAATACCGATATTAATTGGCATAAATCTCATTTCTTTAGGCTTTATTAAATGATGTACCTTTTCTACTACATTACCATTTTTAACTTCAACAATACCTATTGAACATGGACTATTTCTTTTTTCATTTGCTGTCTCAAAATCTATAGCTATAAAATTCATTTGTTTTCTCCCACAATAATTTTAATTAATTCTTGGTTATTTATTATTTCTTTTCAGCTACACTATAGTATCTAATCTTTAATTATATAAATAACTTCTTTATTATAAATGGTATAGTCTAAAATTCAAGCTATATCTTCTTAAATTATAATCAGTTTATAAAATTTATCATAAAATGCTGGTGCAAAATGATAATAATATCACTCTGCACCAGCACTTCTAAGTTTACATTATATTCTATTTTTTATTCATATGTTTAGCCTTTATAATAATTAACCCCTTCAATTTTCAATCTTTCTTCTGCTTTTTTCAATCTATTTTTATATTCATTCCAATTTCTATTACTTTTAGGAGTCCACCCTATTTCAGCATAACCTAATAATCTTGGATATATCATATAATCCATTGCCTGCACATTTGGAATAAATTCAGTCCAAAGTGGTGCTTCTATTCCTTGTATAAGATTTTTAGGTGCAAAATCTGTAAGATCAAAATCATATGCAGTTTTCACATCAATATATCCTGCCCAATCTGTTCCATAAGGAGTATCTTTATTATATTTCATATCTAAATATGTCTTTTTAGCAATAGAAATTATAATTTTCATCTGCTTTTTCACAGCTGCTTCATTTGAATCCTTCCAGTTTTGCAGTATTACACTAGAGTTTATTTCTGGAGAAGTATCAATGGGATCCCATCCTATTGGTGTTTTATTATACTTTTCTGCAATTTTAGCAACTCTTCCTACAAAATAATCATAATCAGCTTTTGGAGTACTATCTGCTTCATCCCCGCCTATATGAAAATATTTTGATGGTGATATTGCAGCAGTTTCCTTAATAACATCTTCTATAAACTCATATGTTCTTTCATCATGGGTCATAAATGAACTAAATCCAACTTGAGTACCAGTATATAGTGGTTTTCTTTTGCCATCAGGATTTAAAAATCCATATGAAGCTAATGCTGCATTACAATGGCCTGGCATATCAAACTCTGGAATTATTTCTATATATCTTTCAGCTGCATATTTTACTATTTCCTTAAATTGTTCCTGAGTATAATATCCACCTGGACCACCACCTACTTCTGTACTTCCACCTATTAGTGTTAAGTCCGGATATTTCTTAATTTCAAGGCGCCATCCTTGATCATCACTAAGATGTAAATGTAATCTATTTATTTTATATTGTGACGCAAAATCTATTTGGCGTTTTATATCATCTACAGTAAAAAATCTTCTTGCCACATCTATCATAAATCCTCTATGTTCATGCTCTGGCTTATCATTTATTATAGATGCAGGAACAATCCATTTTATATTTTTTACTACTGCTTTCTTTTCAATATCAGATGGAAGCAAAGCTATTAAACTTTGAATTGCTCTAAATATTCCTTCTGGCTTATATCCTATAATTTCTATCTTTTGTGGTGTTACTACAAGTTCATAACCTTCATTTCCCTGCTCTTCACTTGAATTTAATGTTGTTAGAAATATACTATTATCAGGTACATTATCGCCTTCAATTATTTTTAATTGAAATCCAGTAGGTATGCTTAGTTTGTCTCTCATATACTGAGCAATTTTAATTATTTCTTCAGTTTCCTCCTTTGTTCTTCCTTTTACATAAATTACAGTATCACTTGAAATTACAAACTCTCCCTTACCACTTTCATAACTTAAAGGCTTTGGAATAATATTATTTTTATTGTAAAAAAATGAAGCTGCATTTGCACTATTTTCATTATTTATCATAAGAGAAAAAGTTATTATTAACATTGCTATTGCTATACTTTTTATAAATACATAATATTTCTTTGTCATTAGTTCACCTCTATAAATTATAAATTCACCTAATATTTTGTTTCCCAATTATACTGTTTAATATTCTTTTTACTTTAATTTCTATAAAAAATAAATATAACTCCAGCTATAATCTCATAAGTTTACCTGGAAGTATAAAAAATTATACAGAAAAGGAAGGCTACTTTGCCTTCCATGTTTTATATCAAATAATTTTCCACTAGATTTAATATGTTATAATACACATACTAATATTTTTTAGGAGGACACCATGGCAAAGACATTACTTTTAAACAGATATGAGTTATTAGAGAAAATCGGTGAAGGTGGTATGGGCATTGTTTATAAAGCACGTTGTACCATATTAGATAGACTTGTAGCCATAAAAATATTAAAAACAGAATTAAATAATTCCAAAGAGTTTATACACAGGTTTAAACTTGAAGCTAATTCAATTGCAAAGTTATCACATTCAAATATAGTTAATGTTTATGATGCAGGCTCAGAAAATGATATTAATTTTATAGTTATGGAATATATAAATGGAAAAACATTAAAACAAATAATAAAAGAAAATATTAAGCTTAGCTTTTCAGAATCTTTAGATATAGCTTTTCAAATATCTAAAGCCCTTGAGTGCGCCCATAAACATAATATAATTCATCGTGATATAAAACCAGATAATATTTTAATTACTAAAGATAATATAGTAAAGCTTACAGACTTTGGAATTGCTAAAATAACTGATTCAGTTACTCTGACTTATCCAAATAAGATTATAGGGTCTGTACATTATTTTTCTCCAGAGCAGGCTAAAGGCAAGCTAGTTGACTACAGGACTGATATATATTCTCTTGGAATTGTCATGTATGAAATGATTACTGGTAAAGTTCCTTTTAAGGCAGAGCTCCCTATTTCTGTAGCAATGATGCATATTCAAGAACCTGTTACTCCACCAATAGAAATATTTTCTAGTATACCTGAAAATCTAAATAAAGTGATTTTAAAAACTCTAGAAAAAGATCCTATTAATAGATTTCAAACTGCCAAAGAGCTTTCGCATATTTTAAATTTAATTAAGGAAAATTCAAAATACAAATTCTCATTTAAAAATAAATCATTTAATGATACAACTATTGTTATGGAAAATAAATCATTTAATGATTCGAATATTATGCTGGAATCTGATACATCATTATGTGATAGTAAGATTGATTCTACTGATATTACGACTAAAGCATGTGACCAAGAAACATTACTATTAAAGAAGGATAAAAATAATAAAGCTCTAAATAGCAATTCTAAGAAAAATAAAAAGATAATCTTAATATCAACGATGCTTGTTTCTGCAATATTTATAGGTGCTTTATGTAGATATACTTTAAAAGAATCTTCTAAAAATGTAGATGTACCAAGTTTTGAAAATACAGACATACCTGATTCTGAAATTATAGTTAATGAAATATCTGAAGAGAATAATGATTCACTAGAAGAAAACAATATACCTGTACCTTCGCTTATTGGAAATACTCAAGATATTGCAGAAAAGATTATAATCAGTAATGGATTTTTACTTGGTAATATAACACAAGAATATAGTAATACTATTCCTAAAGATATAATTATTAGTCAGTCACCTTTATCAAATACGTTATATGAGAAAAATACCAAAATTAATTTGGTTATAAGCCTTGGTGAAAAAATTACTGAGCCAGTAGTAGAAGTAAACGAATATGAGAAAGTTACCGATGTTATAAATAATAGTAATACAGGAAACAATAGAAACGGCAATGGTAACGGAAAAGAAAAAGGAAATGGCAATAATAATGGTAACGGAAAAGAAAAAGGAAATGGCAATAATAATGGTAACAGCAATGGTAATAATAATGGTAATGGAAATGCCAACGGCAAAGGTAACGAAAAATCCAATAAAAAAGAAAAAGAAAAATAGCATATTTTTAAGTTATATTACATTAATAATTCTAAAAAGAGCTTATAAAATTTATAATAATTTAGAAGTTTTAATGTAAATTAATATTTTTATATTATTTTATACATACTAAGTTATAGAAATAATTTACTAAAGGAAGGACAATATTCTATATGGAATTTAATTTAGACATCTATCTTACAATGGCTTTAGTTTCTATTGTATTTTATATCGGTAAATATATAAGAAATAAAATTTCATTACTTTCAAAGTACTGCATACCTCCATCTGTTGTTGGCGGCTTTGTATTCGCTCTGCTAATACTTATATTTTATATTACTGGCATAGCTTCAATAAATTTAGATACAACTTTGCAGAATATATTTATGACAGCATTTTTCACCAGTATAGGTTTTACAGCAAGCTTTAAGGTCTTAAAAGAAGGTGGCATAAAAGTAGTAACATTTCTTATTCTTGCAGTGCTCCTTGTTATCGCGCAGAATGTTGTTGGAGTAATTTTTGCATTTATTTTTAAACTGCCACCATTACTTGGACTTTGTACAGCATCAATCCCTATGATAGGCGGCCATGGAACTGCTGGTTCATTTGGACCTATGCTTGAAGAAATGGGCATTAATGGTGCTACTACAGTTTCTATTGCTTCTGCAACATTTGGTCTTATAATGGGTAGCATAATTGGTGGCTTAGTTGCTAGAAGCCTAATACATAATCATAAGATAAGAACTCCACATGATGAAGATTCAAAAGAGCCTGTAGAGGAATTTGGAGATTATAATGAAGAAAATCATAATATTCTTTCTTTTAAAAAGCTGATGAATGGTGCATGCTTCTTATTTATTGCAATGGGACTTGGATCTATTGTCTCTAAGTTAATTCAAGATTTAGGCTTGACGTTTCCTTCATATATAGGTGCAATGCTGGTTGCTGCTATTATAAGAAACATCTATGACTTTAGTGGAAAACAAATTGTAGAAAAGGAAATTGAAACCTTAGGAGGATTAAGCTTATCATTCTTCTTAACAATGGCTTTAATGGGCCTTAAGCTTTGGCAACTAGCTGATTTAGCTCTACCACTTCTAATCATGCTATTTGCTCAAGTTCTTTTAGTTGGATTGTTTGCTTATTTTATAACTTATAGGGTAATGGGCAAAAATTATGAATCTGCAGTATTTTCATCTGCAATATGTGGTTTTGGAATGGGTGCTACTCCAAATGCCATTGCTAATATGGATGAATTAACAAATAGATATGGATTTGTTCACACACCATACTTTGTAGTCCCAATTGTCGGCTGCCTTTTTATTGATTTTGTAAATTCAGCTATTATCACAATATTTATAAACTTTATTAGATAATATAAAAAGATGTCTTAAGACTTAGTTAATCAGTCTTAGGACATCTTTTCTAATTATATATTAAACATTGAATAACATATCTTCGTATGTTGGCATTGGCCAGAATTCTTTATCAACTAAAGTTTCAAGCTTGTCAGCATCTTCTCTTAAAGTACTCATTTGTTCAAATACTTCGTATCTGTACATCATACCTAAATCGAAGATATCACCATCAAAGCTATCAGCTTTTGCAACTACTTCTTCAAGAATTCCAATATTCTTCTTTAATGAAGCTGTTAAAGTTGATACTTCTTTTAATAAATCAGCTTGAGCTGATACGTCAACGCCTAATCCTGTAGCATTTATTGTGTTAATTGATCCTGCAAGACTTGTAGCAAATTTAATTACTGCAGGTAATATTTGACGTTTTGCCATTTCAAGTGTTGTTAAAGCTTCTATATTTATAATCTTATTGTAATTTTCAAGAGTAATTTCATAACGTGATTCTGCTTCCACTTTTGTTAAAACTCCATGCTTTTCAAGAACAGCTTGGTTCTTTTCTGAAATCATAGCTTTAGCAGCTTCAACAGTAGACTTGATATTTGGAAGTCCTCTTCTTGCAGCTTCTTCAACCCATTCATCAGAATATCCGTTACCATTAAAGATAACTTTCTTATGATTTTTAACTATATCTGTTAATATAGCTTGAATTTCACCATTTAAGTCACTAGCTTTTTCAAGTTTATCAGCTATTTCAGATAAAGTTTCAGCAACAATTGTATTTAATACAAAGTTACATCCAGAGATTGAAGCTGAAGATGGAACCATTCTAAATTCGAATTTGTTTCCTGTAAATGCAAATGGAGATGTTCTATTTCTGTCAGTTGCATCCTTTGGAAGCGCTGGCAATGTATTAACACCAATTGTTAATGCACTTGAACACTTACTGCTTGTAGCTGGTCCTTTTTCAATTTGTTCTAATATATCTTCTAATTGATCTCCTAAGAATATTGAGATTATAGCTGGTGGCGCTTCATTAGCTCCAAGTCTATGATCATTTCCTGCATTAGCAGCTGATACTCTTAATAAATCTGGATATTCATCAACAGCTTTTATTACTGCACAAAGGAATAAAAGGAATTGTTTATTTTCATGTGGAGATGTACCTGGTTCAAGAAGGTTCATTCCATCATCAGTACCCATTGACCAGTTGTTATGCTTACCTGATCCGTTTACTCCTGCAAATGGTTTTTCATGAAGTAAGCAGTATAATCCATGTTTTTCTGCAACTTTCTTCATAACTTCCATTGTAAGTTGGTTATTGTCAGTAGCTATATTTGTTGTATTAAATATTGGAGCTAACTCGTGTTGAGCTGGAGCAACTTCGTTATGCTTAGTTTTAGCGGTAATTCCAAGTTTCCAAAGTTCTTCATCAAGCTCTTTCATAAACTCAGAAACTCTTGGTTTAATTACTCCAAAATAATGGTCTTCAAGTTCTTGTCCTTTTGAAGGTTTTGCACCAAATAATGTTCTTCCAGTTAATATTATATCTTTACGAGCATCATACATTTTCTTATCAATTAAGAAATATTCTTGTTCTGGCCCTACAGTTGTAATAACTTTTTGAGTTGTAGTATTACCCAATGCTCTTAAAACACGTAATGCTTGTTTATTTAAAGCTTCCATTGAACGTAATAGTGGAGTTTTCTTATCTAATGCTTCTCCATTGTAAGAACAAAAAGCTGTTGGAATACATAATGAACCATCTTTTATAAACGCTGGTGAAGTACAATCCCAAGCAGTATATCCTCTTGCTTCAAATGTAGCTCTAAGTCCACCTGATGGGAATGAAGATGCATCTGGCTCACCTTTAATTAATTCTTTACCTGAGAATTCTAATATAACTTTTCCATCAGATGTTGGGTTAATAAAAGCATCATGCTTTTCAGCTGTAATTCCAGTCATTGGTTGGAACCAATGAGTAAAATGTGTTGCACCTTTTTCAACTGCCCAATCTCTCATTGCAGCTGCAACAACATCAGCCACTTCAGCCTCTAAACTTGTTCCTTGTTCAATTGTCTTTTTTAAAGCTTTATAAGTAGCCTTTGGAAGACGTTCCTTCATAACTGAATCGTTAAATACATTTGATCCAAAAATTTCATTGATTTTGCTCATTAATAAAATCCCCTTTCAATTATATGCGTATATGCGATATTTATTTATATTTCTTATTTAATCAAATTTAGGCAAAGTTAAATTTTTTTCATAGAATTCAAATTAAAAAGGAGCCAAAGAAATATTCTTATATTTCTTTAGCTCCATTGCTAAAATTCGTATTCAATTAATAAATAATCTACAAAATAGATCATTTTTTTATAATTTCAAATAAAACTGCCATAGTTTTTACTTATTCAATAACCACATTATACTATGTAGGTAAGAATTGTTCAATATGCAAATTAAATTATTTTTTCATTTTTTTAGTTTTAAATCTGCAAAAGATAAAAAAATCCCAAAAACTCGGCACTTTAATAAAAAAATTTTTTTCTAGGAATTTTTTCATATTTTAAAATTATAAATGCGTTCAGCTTTCTATTATTTCAAATAATTCATCTAAAGCATGTATTTCATAAGTTGGAATTATTCCTGTGTTATTTACAGTTCCTTCTTTACAAAACCAACATGTATCTATTCCTGCAAGATTTCCACCTTTTATGTCTGAAGTAAGTGAATCCCCAATTATTAAAGTATTTGAAGGATTAAAATCATCAATATTATTCTTCACATAATCAAAAAATTCACTTGAGGGCTTATTGGCACCGATAGATTCTGATATAAATCGTTCTTCAAAGTATTTAACAAGTCCTGACCTATTCATTCTTGAGTCCTGAGTTTCCTTAATACCATTTGTTATAACATATAATCTATGATTTTTCTTTAATTCAGACAGTACCTCATGTACATTAGGCATCTCTTGTATACCTCTATTTAAATAAAATCTATATGTATTTTCGTATTCTATACCATCAACCTCTTTTCGATACATATTCATAAGCTTTGAAAATCTTGTGTACAAAACATCATCAATTGTTATTTCTCCTCTTTCAACTGCTTCCCACATTCTGTGATTCATTTTTTTGTAAGTTTCATATAGTTCTTCTGAATATTCTTCACCTTTATCTAAAATCATGCTCTTAAATGATTCTTTTTCATTTGCATCAAAATCAAGAAGTGTATTATCAACGTCAAATAATAATGTATCGTATTTCATGTATTTCTCCTATCTAATATTTGAATATCTTATATGCTATATTAATAATATCTTATATTTTTTCATTTTACTATCTTTGTATTTTCCAATTAATATTTTTAACTTACTTTATCTTTAAAATTAAAGAGCATTTTTATGAGTTACTACCTAAAATTTAAATTTTAAACATAAAAATCTCTCTTTCGAGTAACAGATTTTTATTTTTTAAATCAGTCTACTTTAAAGAGAGCATATCATTATGACTAGTACAATATTATGATTTACTATTAAATATATATTATTTCATATAATAAACATTATAATAGCCTTACTGCTAAATTAAAATTTATTCAACAAATATCTTAAAATCTTCGGTATACTTTGTTGGCTGAAATTCTACTACATCATAATTTGCAATACTATTTTTATTAAATGGATCTTCACTGATAATTTCGTTTACCTCTTCCATATTTTTTGCATTGCATAAAATGACTCCACCAGTTCTAGGATTTTTTCGCCCTGAACAGATAAATTTATTTATGGTATAGTATTTATTTAAGAATTTAATATGCTCTGCCAAATGCTTTTCAACCTCTTCCAGTGGTTTAACATAAGTTAGATTTACTATAAACATTGCCTTTTCCTCCAAATCTAAATTAGAATTTATTTATTTATTTATTTATTTATTGGTAAATTATGACACATACGCAATACCTATGCTATTAAATTTTCAAAAAACACTTTATTATTTAGCGAGAGGACATACATACTATATAAGTATTCTGCAGTGTTTTAAACAAAAAAATATCGCAAATCTATTCTTAATTATGAATAGTGCAATATTCTAATTTACTATTAAATCTTTAAATACATTAACATCTACAATCAACTCTACAAATTGGAATTTGTCTATTTCTCATTAATATGTTCTCTTATCATATCAACAATTGCATATTCTGTCATATCCTCATTTATCAAATGTTCAGGTATTATTTTTATATAATCTTTTTCTCTCCACCATCGTTTCATCTCTGTTTCTCCAAATTCATGTGCATTCGGTTTTGTCATATGACGAATCAATGTTTCTTTAAATGGAATATCAAAATAATATGCATATATATTGTTTTCAAACTCTTTTTTTATGACTTCAAACAGTTCTTGATACCAATCTGAATATAAAATGCCTTCCAATATAACAGTAGTACAATTTAATCTTCCATATTTAACAAGTTCCATAAGCATTCCAATTGCTTTTGTTCCTGCTTCATCTTTCACATACAACATTTCTCGCCTTATTACATCTTGTGAAATAAGTAGTGTTCCACGCCCTACTTGCCTTTGTAGCATTTTGGCAATTGTTGTTTTTCCACTTCCAGAATTTCCTCTTAATATAACTATTTTTGAGGTTTTAACCATAATATTTTCCTCCATAAATTACAATTTATCTTTTAATTAATTATAGCATATTTTGTAAATATTACACTGTTCAATTTTCAAAGAACCTCGCTTCTTATTTTTCCATATAAACTTTGATTTAATCAACCAACGATGCTTTCGCTTTTAGCAATTTAATTCAATAAAATCAGTACTACTATAACAGTACTGATTTTATTTCTGTTGTAGGATTTGGCATAATCACTCCTTATTTATTTTATAAAATCTTATCCATTAAATATATAACACGATTTTCCTCAAAGATGAATATGATGTATCTGAAAGGAGATGATTTAGAAAATGGTAATGGATAGAATTGATTATAATAATATGCGAAATTCACAAAGCGAATTCCAAAAATACTTATACTACAATGTTACTTTAATAATGTCAGATGGCGGTATATTTGATGGAATAATTGAAAATGTAGAACAAGATCGTATTGTGATGTTGGTTGGTGAGGACGTAATGGATCTAGATGATAATGAAGATACTTATGATGAAAACAGGCAGCATGGGAATGTTGGATTTAATCGTCGTCCACGAAGAAGATTTAGACGTTTTAGACGTAGATTTTTTCCATTCGCTAATGTAGTGCATTGCAATTATTACCATACATTCCTCCACATCCTTATCTTTTTTATTAAAAAATATAGAGGTTGTCGCATTAATGGTTACTAAATCCGTTAGCGACAGCTACAGTGTTATTATAAATTTATGTACTTTGTCTTTCTATAGGTTTATACTACATTACGCTTACTTATTTTCATATAGGTTATGAAATAAAAGAAAATATGTCTAATGCTAGCTTATATATATTAAATAACAGCAATTACTATAGCTGGTCATGTTATAAACGAAATAGTATACTAGTTTATATATATATATTAAATAGCAATTCCATGCTAATATGGGGTATACTATTATTTAGAATATTGATTCTAAAGGACGGTAAATGCAATGAACTATATAATATATGATTTAGAATTTAATCAGCCACTATCAAAAGATAATAGTATTTCAGATCTTACTTTTGAAATAATTCAAATTGGAGCATTAAAATTAAATGAGAATTTAGAAGTAATTTCGACTTTTAATAAATTAGTTAAACCAACTGCTTATTTAGAAATTCATCCATACATAGAAAATTTAACACAAATCTCAACTGATATGGTTATGTCACATGCACAATTCCCACATATATATAATGAATTTATAGATTTTATTGGAAATGATGAATTTGTTATGTGTGTCTGGGGTGCTGGTGATATAAAAGAACTTATAAAAAATATAAATTTTCATAAATTAAAAACATTAGATAACTTAAAAAGATATATAGATGTACAAAAACTTATGTCTAAATATATAAAGACTCCAAAGGGTACCAAAATAGGTCTTGGGTCTGCTGTTGAATTTTTTAACATTTCTCTTGAAAAAGAATTTCATGATGCTTTTAATGATGCATACTATACTGCTGAAGTATTTAAAAAGCTTTATAATCCAGAAATCAAATTTAGTATTTATGAAAATAAACCATCCAAAAGAGTTGATCTTCCTAAACGTAAACTTGATACCTTAAGGCTTTTTGCTCAAATTGAAAAAATGTATGACAGGTCATTGTCTGATGAAGAGAAGTCATTAATAAAGCTTGCTTATAATATGGGTAGAACACATCAATTTTTAAGATAAAAAAATCGTTAATGTTATAATTAAATAGCGAATAAAATATACTGTCAAAACAAAGTGCTAAAAGTTATATTAACATAACTTTTAGCACTTTGCTTTTTTAATTAAGCTTTTATTTTTCTTCTTCTTCATCTTCTGTTACTGTAACATTTCCTTCTACTTTAGCTATCACAAGATCTTCATCAACCCCTAATTCTATTCCTTCTGGAAGAGTCAAATCTTTAGCACATACCTTGTTACCATATTCCAAATTTGATGCATCAAATTCTATTTCTGCTGGAAGTTTATCTACTTCTCCATGTAATTCTATTTCATTTAAGAATGTTTCTAGTAATAATTGCTTAGACTCAAGCATTCCTTCACCAAGAAATGTTACTGGAATCTTTAATTTTATCTTTTCATCTTTTCTTACATTTTGAAAATCTATATGTATTACCTTTCCGAAATTATCTTTTTGTAATTCTTTAACAACACAATTTTCAACTTTTCCATTTAAATTTAGAGAAAACATAGAACTCTTAGGGTAAGTTAAAAGTTCATTTACATCACGTTTAGACATTTTTGCAGATGTAGATTTATGTATATCTTCACCATAAACTATGCATGGTATTTCTCCATTTCTTCTTACTTTTTTGCCTTTTTCATTTCTTTCACTAATATTAAATGCTATACTTTCCATTATAAAGCCTTCTTTCAATTTTTCATTTATTGAATTCATCTCTATTATAGTCCTCTAATTCTATTAATTCATTGTCCATTTTTTATAATATTCTACCATAGAGCACCATATTATCTAATTGAAAGCATCTATCTCCTCTAAGTTTATTTTTATGGATAATTAGCTTAAATTCCTAGTTAATTCATACTAAGCAAGTACTTTATTGAAATTTATACCATTGTGCATTTAGAACAATTTATTTTTAAAATATATCCATAAAGCTATATTAACACCAAAGATCCCATTCAAAATTTCTTAAATTCTAGTATTCTAATATTCTTAAATTCTAAAATTCCTAAGTTCTAAAATTCTTAAGAATCTTAGAATTTTTCTTCTAAAATTCCGTATTTCCAATTCTTCATGCAAATAAACATAATATAGAAAATTTAATGGAGGTCACTTAAATGAGTAAAAATAAAAAAGCTATACCAAATGACTTTGAAGTTGAGGAAAATGAATATATATGTAATTTTGACGTAGATGAAAGTTCTCTCGGGGAATGTGTTTCTGTTTTTTCTTTTGACAATAATGATTCCCCTTCTAAAAACTCTACAGCGGATATTATTTTTGATACCTCTAAAATAAGTTCAAGGATAAAACCTTTATCTAATGGTGCTACTCCTATTTTAAATGATGAAATACCAACAATTAAAAGGAGTTATACTTTAAGAGCTTCCACAATAAGAAAATTAAATGAGCTAAAAAGTCTTCACCCAGTTCTTAATATATGCGTAAGTACAATTGTAGATTCTGCTCTTGATCATTATTACACATATATAACAAAAGAAGGTGGAACTCAATAAAGGATGTGCAAATTAAATGCACATCCCTCATTATTCATCACATTATTAACTTTATATGAATACAAGCCTTATTATAGATACATCCTTCATTAATATGAACATAATGTATTTGCAGAAAGGTAAATGTCATATTTTTGTTATCTGCATTAAGCTAAAATATGAATAATCATCATTATAGTGAATAAAATTCCTGCTATCTTATGAAACTTAATGCCAATTCTTTTGTATCTAAATATACCTGATATAATCTGAACTGTTAAAATTAATAGAGCTAAGATTCCAGATATATAGCGTAAACTCACAAATATGCCCCTAGAAAGCATAATGTATGCGTGAAATAATATTATAGAAAATGATATTATTGATATTGGAACGTGCCATTCTCTTAATATTTTAGCTAACATTAAAATGTTTTTCTTAAAATTATTTAAGGATGTTAGTTTTGCTATTCTTCTAACAGCATACATACTAATTGCTACTGCAAATCCATAAGCTGCGACTTGTCCAATTAATCCAGCATATCTTCTTATTGATTTAAAATTTAATATATTTAATACAAGATAATTTTCCAATATAAGAAATCCTATAAATAGAATCATTATTACAGAGACTATCAGTGAATAAAATACGCGCTTTCTTTCTTTTTCGTTGGTAATTAATTTATTATTATTCATATTAATATCTCCTAAAATTATTTCATTAATATTACTTTAACTTCCCAACTACAGGTAAATCTTTAAGAACATCCTTTCCATGAGGTGATTTATTTATTTCCTCTGATAAGTCCTTCCCTGCTGTTATACCATTTTTATGTTCTCCATTTTTCCATGCACCTACATCCGTTACATCATAAACTACTCCATCTACTGCAACATAAGCCTTGTTTCCATTTTGACCATCATATTCTTTAAGTTCATCTAATGTAAATTCTTTATTTGAAACCGCTTCAACACTTGCATTACTATTTGATGCTGAATCACTTGCACCTGTTCCAGTATTTGAGCAGCCTACTGCTAGTAATCCTAAAAGTAATAATCCTGAAATTAAAATTTTCTTCATTAATATAGCTTCTCTCCTTATTTTATAAAATTATTAGTTGATATCTATTATCATTTAATAATTTTATTATACATAATATATATGTCAATCATATGTCATCTTTATTATCATTTATTTACATTAACTTTTAAAATAGAAAATCCTAATTACAACCCCAATAAAAATTATTATAAATAAAATACCACATATTCAATTTGAATACTGTGGTATAAATAATTTTAAAATATATTTATTTGTATACGTTAGACTATGAGTTTATCTCAGTTTTTCCTCACTAAACTTAGTATAGCCCTTATTTATATTATATGACATCCAATTTCTTCAAACTGTCTTAGCCTTTTTTCATAAATATGATAAAAGACATCCAAGTCACCAATATAGTCTTCTTTCCAAGGCTTATTTCTTCCATAATAGTGAATTATACAGGCATTATTCACTATCCACTTCATATCTATCTTTTCACCATTTATTGATAGATATTTAGTTTTAATAAAATCTCTTTCACCAAAATTATATTTTTTTTCACTAACACAAATTATTTTATCTCCATATAAACCATTAATAACATCTTGATCTGGAAGATATAATCTTATACTGTTTTTCTTAATATATTCTGTAACTTCTTCTTCATTTTGTTCTCTTCTTAAAGCTTTTAAATTCATAAGAAGTACACCTGAATTAATATATTCACATTCAGGAGGCATATTAAGTCGTACTTCATTTAACTTAGTGATTGGCTTTCCAATATGTGTAGCACCTGCATAATACATATCTTTTAAATCCATATTATAAAATTCATTTAACGAGTTTATAATAACTAAATCTGGATCTAAGTAAAGTATCCTGTCTAAATTATCTGGAAGCAATTTAGCTGCAAATATTCTAAAATACATTTCTCTTGGATATCTATCTGTTATAGGTACATTAGTGAACATACTGTCAGGAACTTTTATATCAAAAATTTTAGTTCTATTTATATCTGCACATCTCTTTATATTCTCTATATCACCACTAGTCAGCTTTGAGTTTAACACATATACGTAAAACTCTTCATTATGATTTTCAATTTGTAATGAAGTAAGCATAACCTTTACTTGCTTTATATAATTTGAATCTAATGATACTAATATATTCATGAAAACTCTCCTTACATATACCTTCTATTTTATATTGTTATCACTAAAATTTTTTACTATTAATATGATTATACCTATTTAAGTTGAGCATTTACAACAACTTCTATTCTCATATATAAATAATTAATTAAAATTTTTATTAATTTTCCGTAATCTCTCATACTCATGCATATATTCAATATGTACTACAAATAAAAGGAGGTGAGTTTATGGCAATAAGTACAATAATTGATTCTACTTCTTTAACTATTGAAGTTCAAAATGGAGTAGATAAGGCTGGCGATGCAATTTATTCTAAAAAGAATTTTGCAAACATCAGAAATAATGCTTCTCCTGATTCTCTTTATGAAGTTGCAGAAGCTATAAAAGATGTTATGGATGCTAGTACTAGAGATACATTTGTAAATGTTACTTCTAACTTAGTAAATGCATAACTCTTAATCAAAAATTTTATGAAAGGAGGCTACGATTATGGAGTATATTTTAACAATGATTTTCACTACAGAAGGTGGTAAAAGCACTACTTTAAGTATAAATAAAATAAAGCAAGATATAACTCAATCTGAAGTATTAACTCTTATGGATTTAATAATCTCTAAGAACATTTTCATTACTGATTCTGGTGCACTAGTTGGTAAAGGTAGTGCCAAGCTTACTAAAAGAGAAATCACAAAATACCAAGTTGCTTAATTTTATTATTTCTAAATTAAAAAGAAGTCTGCAAAACATGCAGACTTCTTTTTTAAAACCCTAAATGACTTTTACACATGGCTTTTAGATTTCCTTCAAAAAATTTCTTACTGAATAATACAAAATTCTATGAATGTGGTATCCAGTATTTTCATTAGATGTAAATACTGTATTTTGAATATATTTATCTTGAAGTGATGAAAACTTGCCCATAAATGCCTTAGGATTAAGCGAGCTTCTATATATTCCATTTCTTATGTTTTCTAGTCCATCAGGATCTTCAATTATCATAGACATCTTAATACCATTGACCTTTCCTCTCATAAGCTGCCTTTCTAATTTCATTTCTTCTCTATAGTCCCTTTTTTCAATTAAATTTTCTGCTATTTCATCAATTGAAGTTTTTCTTATAACTCCAACCTTAAAAGCCAAATCTCTATATATGCCAATTTCAGGTCTTACTGTAATTATTGCAGTATAATCCCCCACATCGAGTTTTTGCCTTTTGTAAGAAATGTTTTCTTTATCAAAGTACTCTAAAATATGACCATTTACAGTTTCTCTAGTATCAAAAAGAATTTTCAAGTTTTCTTTTAATAATCTTGTTATTTCTGTATTCGTAAGTTTATACATTATCACTCATCTCCTAAAACTAAGATTTTATATTTACTTCTTTTTATATATGCTTTCATATGATACACATTTCATATCATCCTCAAGATAATCACGTCTTTTTCCTTCTGTATCTTCATAATACTCAAAATCTTCTAATCTAATACTTTCTTTAGTACATTTACCTTTGGAATTAGATACACATGTACACGCACTGCAATAAACAATCATATTCCTCCCCCTTATTACCATAAATAAGTTTAATTGCATCTTTTTTTGCTTACATATATTTTTTACGTCTTCTGTTTGTAAAATTCAATTTCATATTCACGTCATATAACGTCAGGCATACAAACTATCCATCTATTATGATATATTATCTATTCTTTACTTTTATTCTCTTCAATTTATTGACATATTGACGTAAAAAACATAATATTATACTAAAGGAAGGAACTTTAGATAAGGAGCATGGTTATGAGTAAAAAATTAGGTTTAAAGATAAAACAATTAAGAAGTGAATATGGTTTTAAAACTGGAAATAAAATTACTCAAAAAGATCTTGCAGATAAGCTAAGTATATCTAGATCATATTTAGGAGACATAGAAAGCGGAAGAACTCCTGCTAGCGATGAAATTATACATAAATTAGCTAAGATATTTGAAATTGATGAATCTGAACTTTTAAACTTAAAATATTCTGATGCTGATGATAATATTAGTGAAGGAAATAATTTTATGGATGATGACTTAGTTATTATAGAGCGTGCTAGAAAGAAAATGAGTGAAAAAGACAAAGAAAAAATGATGAATATGTTAAAGGCAGCCTTTGATGAATACTTTGATGATTAGATATAAGTTCATACACCAGATTATTAATGATATTTATATTAATGCAAACATCACTCAATTTCCTGTTGATATACTTTCTATAATTGACTCTTTTAAAAATATTAAGATTGTTTCATATAGTACTTATGCCAAAGACCTTAATCTAACAAAAGAAGAATTCCTAGAGTGTTTTACTTCTGATGATGGATTCAGCGTTTTTTCTAAATCTAAAAATAAATATATTATATTCTTTAATGATTTTATTGATAATTCAAAGCAAAGAATGAGATGGACATCCACTCACGAGTTAGGACATATATTATGCAGACACCATTCACTGAATATGGACAACTTTACTAATGATGAAATATATGCTTTTAAAGAACGTGAAGCAAATCATTTTGCAAGTATGCTTCTTGCCCATTCAACTATTTTAAATGAACTTAATTTAATATCATCAAGAGACATAGAATTCTACTGTGATTTATCCAATTCTGCTGCAAAATTTAGATTTGATAACTATAAAAAATCCTCTATCTATTCAACAAGCTCTGACAGATGTATTTTAAGAAACTTTAAATCATTCATTGATGCAAAAAATCAAGATTATCAGGAGCATATGGCTTTTTTACGTGCTTTTCAGCTATATTGATGTAAATTTTATTCATTACTTTAAAATAATGTAGATTTTTCACGCAAATATGGACATTAGATACAAACCTTTTTGTAAATACTAACTTTTGCTATAAATATAGCCTCTGTTACATATAAATATTGCACTAAAGGCTGGAAGAGCCAAAAAAGCTATGCCCATATTTGCATCAAAAAAACTGAAATTATTAGCCAAACCAATGTATATGAATTAAAAACTGTTATTTGCTTTTAAAAAATTTTTGTATCAAACCATAAACTGTAAGTTATATATTATTCTTTTCTCAAAATTTCCTTTGGTGGCTATATATCATTAGCTATAGTATGTTCTGTGAGTTCTGATAATATTTTTAATTTTCTTGTTTATTAAAGGTCGCATACAGTTTGGTACATGTTCTTCATGTGCCCTGTGAATTGCAACACACGCTTTACAATTTCCATGGTATCTACAGGCTTTTTTACAAGGACAGTGGTCTTTATTTTTATAGGGAATCTTTTAGCTTTAGTAAACTTTTATTTTTATTATTTATGGCTAACTCTACATAGTGTGCAAATATAATGCACATAAATATAATAGATCCATAATCTAATAATAATTTAAACACATTCATAAATTATAAGATAAAATTACTTATAGATGCTTTTGAGAAGAGAAAATAAATTATGCTTAATAAAGACATATGGAAAATTGCTATGGAGCAATCTGCAATAGATTTAAACTGTTCATCCGATGATTTTTCAAATAATGGGAATACAGTTTTAATATCTAAGCCAAACGAAGAACGAAAAAAATGATTGATTTATAATTTAAGAATATTACAAATTAGCGATATTCAAAACTTTCTTCAAATATTGTTTTTAATAATTCACACGTAACCTGTTGATTATGAAAAATTTGCATCATACCTTTAGGTGTTATTTTATATCCTGTCAATTCATCTTTATGAAAAACTATTGCTTTGGCTTCAATATTAATATGATCCTTAAAAGGAATAAGACGAATAAAATTATCATTTACATAAAATGATGGTAGTTTAGCCCACAATTTTTCATCAATATTTCTGGAGGTACTTTCATAGATAACTTTATATAACTCCCAAAATCTTTTCTTTGTTTGTTCTTCAAACTTATCTAAATAATTATATATATCCTCTTTCATATTTCAGTTCTCCCCCTCTATTATTTATTTGTATCTACATATTATAAAACATTGCAATTTCTCCATCTTGATGTGTAACACATATATTTACGGTTGGCTCATTACAAAAATCTTTTGCTATTATATCCCACTGATAGAAATCAAGATTTTAATAATTTTATGTATGGCATTTAAAACACGTTTTAACATATTTTCGTAGGATTCTCCATTAGGTCGTTCAGTGTATCTTCTATTACAATACCATTGACAATATTCTATAGGGTATTTTTCTTTTACTTCTTCCCATGATAAGCCTTGCCATTCACCAAGATTAACTTCTTCTAATCCTTCTAATGGTATGCAGTTAACATTAATAATTTCACTTAAAATTTCTGCCGTTTTTATTATCTAGTTTTCAAATGTAATTTATTAACGTAACCAATTACTTCAATTCATATTTACGACATCTTCGTATTATTGATACATATTTACTAATCTCATTGTATGAAACATTAAGTTTTTTCAAATAAATATCCGCTAATTGCTTTTGCATATGTCCAATTTCTTTTCTATTGTGTATCTCTTGTTGTATATCACCTTCTGAAATTAATACATATGTACTAGCCACATCATATTGCCTTGGTCCATGACATACATTCATAAAATCAATCACCAAAACTTTCCCATTTGTATCTACCCAAACATTTCCTGGATGATAATCTCCATGGCACAAACAATTTCCATTTGATAAAGCTGCTATTTCATTATATATATCAGCATTAAGATTTGTTTTTTCACCAATGCATAATTGAAGAAATTCTTTATATGACATTACTTCACAAGTATTATATTCTAGTATTTTTTTATGCAGGTCAGCAATTTGATTAACTAAAAAGTTAACATCTTCACCATAAAATAATTTTTCCAATACTGATTGTCCATCAAGTCTATCTATAAATTCTGTTTGCTTATTTCTTTTCCTTTTTCACTATAGCTATTATCATTTACAGATTCAATTTTAAATTCTCCATCTCTATAAGAAATCATTGATATGCTTGAATTATCTATATTTCTTATATTAAAGCTTTTATCAAGATAATCTATAATAAGTCTTATAATTCCTCCATGAGCTACTACAAGTATATTTCCTCCTTCCTGTGAATTCTCCTTGCAGATTTGCTTAAGCTCATTCATAACTCTTGTTATCGCAGTATTATAATCTTCTGCTTCTTTAGTTTCGTCTAAAGCAGCACATGTATCACAATAGGCCCTTTGAAATTCATATTTCTTTTCTGCTTCTTCAATAGAAGTTACATTAAGATAGTTCAATATGTCATTAAACATCATCTTATCAATCTCACCTTCATATTTTCCAAAGTAAACTTCTCTTAATCCTTCACGTTCTTGTAATTTTAAATCCTTACTTGCTTTATTTTCTTTTATAACAATTTGTGCAGTCTTTCTTGCTCTTCCTAAATCACTGCTATAAACACTTTTGAATTTAATATCTCTTAGACCAAAGCCAACATTTACAGCCACTTCTATTCCTTCTTTAGTCAAAATACCATCACACCATCCTTGTGTTCTTCCAGCTTTATTTAAAATAGTCTCACCATGCCTCATTAAAAATATCTTTACTTCTTTACTGATCATTATAACTCCCCCAATTTTTCTATTATCCTTCGATCATCTCTGTATCAATAATAACATAATTAGCTCTGTGTATATATAAGGCCTTTCCATCAATATTGAGTCTTGTCATCTTAGGTAAATCCTCTGGAATTGTAACATAAACATCATCACCTTGATATACTCCTATTGGTACTCCTTGCTGTGAACTTATTATTATTGTTTTCTTCTTACCTAATTCATTTTTTAATTTATTTACAGCTCTATCAAAAGGAACATATCCCCCACCAGAATTTGCTTTAATTTCATCTTTTATATCATAATGTTCAACAACATTTAATCCATCTTCTTCAAAAATTACAGTATTCCCAACTTGAAACATCTGCTTTCCATTAATAGTGATTTCAAGAACTTCTGATTTAAAATCTGTTGATTCCGCATCAAAATTCGCACTATTTTCTAAAAGTCCAACTGTCACTTTTTTGCCTTCTATACTTAAAGTTTTGTTTGCATAATCATCATATGTAGTTATTGTAAAATGCTGACCTACTAACTCTCCTTTTATTTTTCCAATCCAATCCTTTAACTTAGCACATCCTAAAACAGAAACACCTAAAAGGCATACTAGACTCATACATATTATTGGTTTAATTTTCAATTTGATTCTCATTAACATCACCTTACTCTCAATTTAATATATATAATATAATACCATCTTTAAGTTTATATTTCTCAATATAATTATTTATTATCACAAATAATTATTCATACGTTAGCTAAGTTTTATTTTGATATCTTTAAATTCATTGATCTAAAGCATTATATTTTTCCTTTATGTTTTTATAATAAGCATTGTGCATACTTATGTATAACTTTGAACACACTAAAATTAACTTTAATACAAAAGGAGTATATACAAATGAAAAAATTTTTTAGAAACTCATTAATAATATTATCACTATTAACATTAGTCTTAGTACCAATGAAAATTCATGCTATCCAAAACAAATCTTATGATAATACTTCTGCCTCTAATAATGCTAGATGTAATCTAAAGATGGACGAAAGAAGACTTTGGATAGATCATGTTTCATGGACTAGAAGCGTTATTATGAGCGATTTAGCTTCACTTGAAGATACACCTCTAGCCCTTGAAAGACTTCTTAAAAATCAAGATGACATTGGAAATTCAATTAAGCCCTATTATGGTGAAGAAGCAGGGAATAAACTTGCTGCTCTATTAAGAGAACATATAAATCTTGCAGGTAAAGTTGTTGGTTCAGCTAAAAGTAATAACAAATCAGACCTAGAAAAATACAATAAATTATGGTATAAAAATGCAGATGAAATAGCTGATTTTCTAAGTTCTCTTAATCCAAACTATTCAAAGAAAGATTTAAGAGATATGTTACATAAGCATTTACAATTTGTTACTGATCAAGCCGTGGCACGATTAAATAAAGACTGGAAAGCAGATATTGAAGCTTACGATAAAGGTGAAGATCATATGATTATGTTTGCTGATATGCTTACTGACGGTATAATGAAACAATTCCCATAATACGTGATTAGAAAATATTAATTAATATAGATTTTAAAGTCTTAATAAAAATTTTATATTATTGACACAAATTCGCCACATAGCATATATATAATATAAACATAAAGTGATTTAAAAGTTTTTCATTATTATCCCTTATTAAATAAATATAAAATAGATTAAAGAGCAGTCTGTCCCCGCAGACTGCTCTTTAAATTCATAAAATTATTTCTATAATTTTTAAATAACCCCCTCTAATCATGCTCTTACCAAACGCCAACTCTCTTTTCAGGACTTATATACATCTTATCAGTTTCTTTTATATTATATACATTATAAAATTTATCATTTGAACTAAGTACTGCATTAACTCTTATCTTATCAGGTGCATGTGTATCTGTATTTAATTTTAGTAGTGTATATTTCTCATTTTCTTTCATAGCCCAAATATTTGCATAATTCTTAAATAATTTTTCTAGTCCTTTCTTATCTTCTCCTGCAAGTTCCGTTATACATGACATAGCTCCAAGATCTGCAATATTCTCAGACAAAGTAAGTTTTCCGTTTACCTTATTACCTGGAAGCACTTCAAATTGATCATAGTATTCAATTATATTCTTTGAAAGGTTATTAAAATTTTCATAATCTTCTTTGGTCCACCACTGATTAAAATTTCCTTCTTCATCATATAAGGCACCATTATTATCAAATGCATGTGTTATTTCATGAGCAATTATTAATCCAATTCCACCTAAGTTTGTTTCATAATCTGCTTTTTTATCATAAAAAGGTGCTTGCAGAATCGCAGCTGGAAATACTATCTCATTAGCACTTGGATTATAATATGCATTAAGAGTTTGTGGCGTCATTGACCACTCTTTCTTATTCACTGGTTTATCTAACTTTTCTAAACCACGTTTATTATTTTCTTTATCACAATTTAGTATATTAGATACTAAGTTTCCTCCATCTTTCTTCGGAATTATATCTACATTTTCAAAATAACTAGACCATTCATCTGGACAACCGATTTTTATTGTCATATTATCTAACTTCTTCTTAGCATTTTCTTTTGTTTTTTCGCACATCCAATCTAAATTATCTATCCTCTTCTTATATACAGAAATTATATCTTTAACCATCTTTTCTATAGCTTCTTTATTTTCTTCTGGAAAATGTTCTTTTACATAAATTTTTCCCAAATCAAATCCAGCCAAGCTTTGCACCAGCATATTAGATAATACATCGTCAGAATATCTTTCTTCTACTCCATTTAATGAATTGTTAAAATCCAATTTAGCATTCCTTATATCTACAGAAAGGTATTCAGCATAATCATTAAGTATAATAAATTCAGAAAATTTCTTTAATAGCTCCAAATTTTTTTCACTTAAATACTCGTTTATCTTTTTTTCCACGTTTACCTCATTTACAACAAATTCATTACACTTAGATACTTTCATATTTTCCAGTACTCTTTCAAAATTAATATTTGTAAATAAATTAGCTAAATCTTCTTTTGTGTATTTGTTATAAACATTTGAAGGATTTTGACCTTCATCCATAGTCATGGTTACACTTGCTAAATCTTTTTGAAATGCAAAAATATCTTCCGCTATTTTCTCTGCTTCTTTTTCATCTTTTCCAGTAAGCATAAACATTTTTGATATATATTCTTTATATTCTGTCCAGCTTGCTTTATATATATCATTTTCTAAATATTCTTTACCTAATATTAAATCTGGTATCTCAATATATACTATATTTTTATTAGATTCTTTTAAATCAGGTGAAATGTAATAGCATAACAAACTCATTTCTCCTGTTTCACCTGCTATTTTTGAAATAGTTTCTACGTATTCTTGTATATTCTTTGCAGATTCAATAGAATTAATTGTATCTTTTAATGGTCCTAGCCCTGTTTTATTTCTTCCATCTAAATCAACTGCACAAGAATATAAATCTGATATCTTTCTATTAATACTACCTTCTTCATTCTTATCACCGCTACTTACAATATCATTAAGAATTGAATTAACCTGAGTATTCGCTGTTTTCTGAAGATAATAATAGTAATTCCAGCATGGATCTTCTGGTGGAATTTCTTTTTTCTTCAGAGTTTTATAATTGATATTCTCATAATAATCATCTTCCAACCTTGGTTTATTATTGTCTGTTAATAAATTTTGTTTACATCCAATATTAATGCTGCTAAAAATTATAAGCAAACATAATAAAATACTAATTTGCTTTCTCATAAAGTCCCTCACTTTGATTAATCATTTAATAGAATCTTAACATATATAAAACACATTGTAAATTTTTGTATTCTAAGACTAAATCACATAAACAAAATCGCCAAGGTGACTATGATGTGATCCTATATAAAATGCAAATTCAATAAAATACACTAATCTTATATAATTTTCTAAAGAAAAAAAAGAAGTCATCCAATGACTTCAAATAGACATTTATCTAGCTTATGACTGGTGTTATAAATATTATTTTTTATATAATATTGCTAATAAGTAGACTTATACTAGCCATTAACCATATTACAAATGTAACATAAAGGATAGTACATATATTTTTTTTCGCTTTAATATTATAATTTAATACTTTTGAATTATACAATACCTTTGTTAAAGAAATCCCTAATATAGGTATTCCATACTCTATAAATAATATAATTGTGGCAAAAATAATGAATCCAAGTGTAAGTAAAGCATCATCCAATGTTTTTTCATCTTTTATTAAATAAAAACATGCAACTGCAAATATAGTTAAAGCTACAGGAAGTAATCCTATAATTATCCCTATTAAAATTGTTACTTTTCTTTTTAATCTCTTGATTGTTTCCCCTGAATATTTTACTGTATCTTCAATAATTTTATTAGCCTTTTCATTAGATATATCACTTTCTGAATTCTTCTCTCCATTTAATAATTCAAGAACACTAATATCTAAATTCTTAGCAATCTCCTCTATAATACATATATCTGGAAGGCTCAAGCCACGTTCCCATTTAGAAATTGCTTTATTGGTTAAGTGCAATTTATCACCTAATTCTTTTTGTGTCATGCCTTTTTCTTTCCTAAGATAGCAAATAAATTCACCAAATTTCTCTTTATCCATCTAAACACCTCCATATCAAATATATGGTATGTTATGGATAAAATCAATCTACTGATAGTAGATTATACATATATTACTTTTTAAATTCTATACCTTTTACTTGTAGATTTCCAACTCATCAAGATGTTCAATAAAACTACTATAATCTGACTTAAATTAATATTAATCATTTATTTTAATATTTTATATTTGACACAGCTTCGTCATATTAAATATATATAATGTAAACATAAAGTGATTTAAAAGTTTTTCATTATTATCCCTTATTAAATAAATATAAA
>ENA-OXEC01000231-OXEC01000231.1-human-gut-metagenome-genome-assembly--contig:-NODE-231-length-33672-cov-10.8924_pt1 | contig 33672 bp, 38 predicted proteins | sample MGYA00249351_ERZ652235 | MGnify/ENA primary metagenome ERZ652235 (study PRJEB26925, sample SAMN05826906) | human gut metagenome | biome: ENVO:2100002; feature: ENVO:00000062; material: ENVO:00002003...
ACTATATTTTGTTGTTTGTCCGCTGACTTTTTACCGTCAGCGAACGAGTCGCACTGGTCCAGAATGGATCGGACTCATGGCTGCCCTTCGGAGTGGTGGCCTGGATGAGATTGTTCACCAGCTTGAGGGCGTCCTTCTCATCCCGCAGATAGCGGAAGGGGTTGTAGCCGTCGCTCTGCGCCAGGTTGACCAGATTGAGCACCCGGATCTCGTATCCGTTCTGCTTCAGCCAGCCGCCTGTGGCGGTGAGCACCTCTTGTTTCGGGTCCGTGACCACATAGTTGGTATTGGCCTCCAGGATGTTGGGCTTGACATAGCTTCGGGTCTTGGCCGCGCCGCTGCCGCCAATGACCAGCACATTGAGAGAGCGGCGGTGCTTGTGGGTGTCCAGCCCCAGGCGGACATTGCGGGTGAGGAGCTTGTTCTCCTTCTGGGCGAACATGGCGTTGACCTGCCGGGGCGAGGCCCAGGCGGCGGAGCCGTGCTCCGCGCCCTCCCGCCTCCTGCCCTGCTCCGCACCCCACAGGGCGAGGGCCATGATATAGACGCCGGTGCAGCTCAGGATGGATAGGAGACTCTTGTCCGTCCACCGCACCTCCAGAGGGTCCTGGAGCGCCGCGGTCAGGTTGGCAATCAGGGCGGGCAGTCCACTTGCTGCGCTCTGGCCGCTTTCCAGCGACTGGGCGATGAGCAGCGCCGCCCAGACCACGGGGATGTAAAAGAACAGGCAGGCGATGAGCCTGTTTGCTTGAGATGGCTGTTTCAGTGGCGTTCACCTCCGGGAAAACACAAAAAATCCGGGGGGCGCCGGTCTATGACCGGCGCCCCCCGGAGGAGTGGAAAGCCTGTTTTAAACTCGCCATTATCTCGTCTTTGGCCTGGATTTTGCTTTGGTTTTCTGTCTGGCCGGGACGGAGCTACGCTCCAGCTGCGCCCGATAAGCCTTGAGCCGTCCCTCCACCGAGGGGCGTTCAGTCATAGTTCCTGGGCCTTTGGGGGTAGAGGAGCTGGTTCTTGTATCGTGCGAGTCGCATCCCGACCGAGACTCTTTTTTTGGCGGCTCTGCCTGACGTGGAGCCGTCTGGCTGCTCTGGCGGCCCTGTGTGGGGGGCTGCGGGTCCTGCCGTGCCGTGGGGTCTTTGGAGTGCTTCTGGCGCTTTTGCGGGCCTTTTTCGGGGCCGTCCTTTGTATCGCGCGCCCTCTCCCGCGTATGTGCTTCCGGCTGCCGGTCCGGCTCTTGGTACAGCATACGCTGGAAGATCTGGTTGGCCCGGTCCAGCTCGGTCACCGGCAGGAGCACATCGATCATCTTCCCCCGGTCATCCCGGTCCCGGACGGCGGAAAACAACAGCTTCTGCTTTTTCGCCCGGTGCTGAAATTCCTTATACTGCTCTGGGGTCATGGAGAACTGCCGGAGATCCTGCGTCTCCCGCAGCATCTTCCCCAGGTTGACTTTCCCGGAGAGCTTTTTATGGTTTCGGGCAAGGGCCAGGGTGAGGGCCAGCAGGTTCTTCAGGGCAGAACCGGACAGCCGAATGACTACCTCCGTCCCGGACAGCAGCATACGCACCATTTGGTCGGCCGCCTCACCGCCTCCTATGTTCATTGGTTCTCACCTCTCTTTCACGTGCTTCTGCTTTGTCGATTTCCTGCTCCATCTGGGGCAGGCTGTTTTGGATCTTCCGGCACAGGGCCAGCTTCCTCCGCTCCGCCCGGATCTGCCGGTTGAGCTCTGCCAGCCGCTCATAGAGCTCCGCCTTTTCCTGAATCAGCCCTTCTCTGGGGACGCCGCACTGCTTCAGGGCGGCCACAGCGTCCATGTACTGGGCAAACTCCGTCTCCATGCCGGACAGTCCGGCCTCATAGAGCTCTTTGACAGGGGCCAGGGCCTCCGCATCCGCCAAAGCGGTGTAAAGCGCCCGGCGCCGCTTCCCCCGCACATTGAGGACGGTGCGCTGCTTCATCAGGTTGGCCAGCGTCTCCTCTGTGCGGGCAGTGAAGGCCGCCATGTCCGTCCGGGTCGTGATGCCGTTGTCCCGGAGGAAGGCAAACTGTTCCCGGTACTGCTCAAAGCGCATGACCTCCTGCCGGAGCTGGGGCGTCATGCGGGGTGGGTATTGCCGCTTGCCGATCTTCCCCAGTAGATAGAGATAGTGGACATACAGGGCCAAAAAGCCGGTGTACCTGGGGTACTTCTGGTAGGGGCGGTACTGGGGCCGGAGCTGGACGGCAGGCCGCCGTCCCACTTCGATGGCAGACAGGTTCCCCTGAATGGCGGCCCGGATGCCGTCCTCGGTGAACAGCGGATTTTTCCGGCCAGGGATTATGAACCGCTCCTGTCCCCGCAGGCGGAAGCCCAGGCGGTTCCCGTGGCGGATCTCATAGCCCATGTGCTCCATGAGCAGGAAGAAGTGGCCCAGGTCATTGGCGTCCGCTATGGCGGAGCGCAGGTCCGCCTCCAGCATGGAGCGGAAGGTGGGCTGGCCCCTGGACCGGCGCAGCCACTCAATGTAGCTGACCGCTTTGGACGGTTCTCCTTGCATGAGCACAGGGAGCCCATGTTCCCGGCACAGGCGGTCCGAGGTGGCCCGGATCTGCCGGTAGTAGCTCTGGGCATTGCTGTGGTACTTTTCGCCGGTATCCGCGTTGACTGAGTTGAAGAGGATGTGGGCGTGGATATGCTCCTTGTCTACATGAACGCCGATCACCGTCTCATACCCTGGCAGATGCTCTTTCGCAAATTCTGTGGCGATCTCCAGCGCCAGCTCCGGGGAGATCTCTCCGGGGCGGAAGGACTGGATGAGGTGGTAATACTGTATGCCGCCCTCCTTACCCACGGCCCGCTTGGTCTCCAGCATCTGCCGGCACTCATGGCCGGGGTCGCAGTTGAGGCGGGCGGTGAGGACCTGCTCCTGGGTCTTGTCCCCGTTGAGCACATATCGGACGCCCACATCCAGGCGGCCCTTCCGGGCCAGGATCTTGGTGATGGCCATTACTTTTTCGCTACCTCGTACATGAGCGCATAGACCTGCTCCAGCAGGTACAGCCCCCGTCTGGCGTCCTCCGCCCTGGCAATTCTGGCGTTGACGCTGCGGGCGATCTGGTTGATGTTGACGCCAATTTTATGCACCTCGGTGCGCAGGGCCTTGATCTCCTGGGAGGGGAGCGCCTTGACCGGCTGCCCTTCCAGAAGACGGGTGAGGAAGGCCCGCCTGGTCAGGCCGCACTGCCTGGCCTTGGCAGACAGCAGGCGGTACTGCTCCGAGGTCAGTTCAATGTGCAGATGATGTCGGCCATGTTTATCTGCTTTGCTCATGCCGTCTCCTTTTCCGCCTGGGAGCAGCGCTGGAGGCTTCCTCCCGGATCTCCTGCTCAAAGACCTTTTCCAAATCGAACACATTGCCATAAGGAACACCCTTCCGGCTGTAAGGCTTCATGGGCATGGAGATCCGGGCCTGCAGCTCCTTCAGCCGCTTCCAATACTGCGGGAGAAACTGATAAATATTTTTTAGTTCCCTCCGGTTCTTGTTTTTGCAGCACCAGCAGGAGACCCGGTCCAGGATATTATAGAGCCGAATACCGTTTTCCTCCCAGAAAAATCCCCGCTGGTAGCAGTACGCCAGGCAGTCCGCCTCCGTCAGAGGAGAGCATTTGGGCGGCTTCAGACGCTCCAGCCGATCCGGCTCGTCTGCGGCGATGCCCACATAGTGGACTTCCGCATCTGGGCTGTGGCCGTCCAGGGCTTTGATCTTCAGCGTGGTCCCCCAGCGGCAGAGGCCGCCGCACCAGCCGTAGCCGTGATGGAAGCCATTCTTCCTGGAGTTAATTGTCTTCTCCAGCATATCGTACAAAAACGGGGCGTCCGGCTTCACCTCTGTGAAGCGGATGCCCCGCTGCTCCAGGACCGGCTTCATCCGGTCCCGAATATCATAAATAGCTTGAAATTCCATTCCCGAGTTGTAAAAAATCACTTCGTCCAGTGGCATCTCTTTCTCCAGCACTAACAGCAGCATGGCAAGGGAGTCCTTGCCGAAGCTGACACTGGCGATGTATCGCAACGTCACACTCCTTTCTGAGGTCTGAGGCTGTTGATGCTCCGCCTGGAGGCGGCATAGGGGTCAGGGGTTCACCCCTGCAAGCGCGCAAATGTACATTTGCGCTATGCTTGCGGCCTCACCGCCAGAGGCGGCGAGGCTCCCAGCCCCGCCAGGGCGGGGCTGCTCCTTCAGCGGTATGATTGATTGAAATTCCGAGGGACGGACCGCTTTTCCACAAAAAAGGGCGGGAGGCGTGATTCCCATCCGGTCGCAGCTTGGCCGATTCCCGTCCGCCCCGGCTCTGTTTTCTAACGCAGATAAAAAAAGACCCAGGGTGCGCTGTTGCACACCCTGGGCCCAAATCTTACGATAAATTGTGGCGATTCGGGTGCTACAGGTAACACCCAGCTCCAGCCATTTTAACGCTCAGTATCTCTGGACGGTTTCTTTGTATGGCCTGGAAGCATACTCCGCTCACGCTCTTGAAGCCTCTGCAGCGAGTAGTCGATGATCCGTTCCTTTCGGAGCGCCAGAATCTCTTTGTAGAACCTCCTCTGGAGTCCTGAAAGGCAGGGCGTCTCATCAATCAGACGGCAGATTTGCTCCATATCCAACCTTGGTCCGATTCGCTTCAACGCCGCGTTGCAGCCCTCGTATTCCAGAGAGGACAGAAAATCAAAATACCGGATTTTTTTGTCCTGCTGCTTGATTCCAGACAGGGGGATCTCATATACCCGGAAGTCCATTTCCCGTGGATCACTGAGTACGGCCTGCATTTTCCCCTCGTCCAACTGCGGATACAGGCAGCTGCCGCAGTCGAATACCGGAGCCAAGGCTACCATATCATGCACAGTATCATAGAGGACGCCCCAGTTTCCATTGTGTCGATCCCAATTGCCGATCAGGGCGTCTACAATGAACATATCCCAAAACCGTTCTTCCAGCTCCTTGGGATCTATGGCCGGCTGCTCATGGATGGAGAACAGAATATCGTCCAGCTCTGTCCCGTATCCGTTCTGCTCCGAATCAATCACCTGGTTTTTCATTGAGGCAAAGTCCTGCAGGACAACACCCGGGGATGTAAAATCCTTACACGCCACTACAATCTTTTCTTTTCCGTGATAGGTATAGGTCCCCGGCAGAGTTTCCTGTACTGGAATGCCCGCCAGGGCAAAGATGTGGCAGCCCAAATACTCGGAGAGACAGCTATTGGCATAGCTCATGTCCCTGTTCCTGGACGGATGCGGCGGAAACTTCAGCATATACTGCTCATCTTGATATATGACAGAGCGCTTGCTGCCATTGGCGCCGCCATAGGTCTTGTTCCGTCTTGGAAGATTCGTAAAGTCTATCATATCAGATTACTCCGCGCTGAATGCGCAAATAGGTTTCCCGCAGGTACCACGCCTGCTCGGAGCTGATTTCTCCCTCCACTTCTGCGGAGTTGATGTCGGCCTGGAGCTCACAATAATACGCGTCGAAGTGGAGGTCGTTGGCGCCGTTGTCCTCCGCCTCCCAGGCCCGCTTCATCGTATCCAGAGACCTCTGCAAATAAGGGGGAAGGCCGCATTCCAGATAGGCGCGATCTACGGGAAGTCCGGTTTCCTTATCATATCGCTGTTCCATTGTCCTGCCTCCTCGTGCGGTTCTCTTTCCATGATACCCGATAGTTTATAGAATGTAAACAGGATTTTAAAGACGGGCCTATGCGGTTGGCCGCGGCATTGACTGAATGCCGCGGCCACTGCGGTTAGTCGTTTGTCGGTAACGGCTCATCCGGTTCAGAAAGGGCCATCTTGACTTCGGCGCAGTTGTGCTCACAGCAATAGACCGCCGCTTTCCAAGGGTCTTTGTAGCGTGCCGCCACCTGCTCCATACCGAGGAAGCCGTAAACGATGACTTCCCATGTGATGAGCTGTCCATTGATCGCCCGTTGGACTCCCATACAGTTCCCTCCGTTTCAATCTGTAGTATACTGGGCTGCTTCCACAGCTACACAATACCACATACCGGGCGGGAAAGCGATTCCTATTCCCGAACAGGCCGGACTATCCCCAAACAGCCCTTTCCACCCGCAGTCTGGAGCACGGCCTCGGAGTGGCCGGGCCGGACAGCCCTCACCGAGTTTGGCCCTCTGTTTTTTGAGGCTGCTTGGCAGGCGCCCTGGCCCGTTTCTGAGCGAGATAGTAGGCTGTGAGACAGGATTGGCGTTCTATTATCGGGTAGGAGTATCTTTGGGCGGTCATGATGCCCGCCTCTGTAAATGGGGGCTGGAAAACCGCACCATGACGGTTCAGGTGCTCCTGTGAGAGCTGGGATTTTCCCTTTCAGGATGATCATCTGTTCATAGGGCTCTCCACTGCGGAGCATCGTCACCATATTCCCCACACACAGGGGCTGGCCGTGAATATCCTTCACATCGGACAGGTCGCCCCAAAAGCCCGCTACATAGCGGCTGCATTCGCCGTCATCGGAAAAAAGGTATTCAATACCGCGGTTTCCAGACGGTTCCGCCATCCACCGCATTCCAGGGAAGAAGCAGGCCCCTGTGTGTCAGGATATAGTTGGCCCGGATCGCATAGAGCTTCCCGCCCAGCCAATTCACAATATCAGGGAATGCGTAGGGATTTCCGGCAAATACCGCCCGCATTTTGCGCGTACACAGCCACTCAACAAAGTCCCATACGTTTACTGCTTGATGCATGGCATACCCATAGATGTTCACTTGCCGCTGCTGGTCGTCCGATCCCTCGATGAATACGACGAGGTCATGGTCAAACCGGATCATTTGGATCAATTTCTGTTCTTCCATTTTTACACTCCTTCTCCAGTTGTGGCGCCTACAGTATATCCAGACGCCGTCGAGAAGGCCATACCCATTCCCCACACAGTGGCCGGAATAGACGAACAGCCCTTCCGGGCGGGAGCTGCTATGCCGCCCAGCCCTGGCCCGTCCGGCATCCCCGCCGCTGATCTCCTCCCCATCCCGCATAAGTGGGATGGGCTTCCCGGTCAGAATATGCCGGCCCGCCTCCAGCTTTTTCTCAAACATCTCTGTTTGCCTTGTTTACTTTTGTGCCTATATAAGTTATTATATGAGCACGAAAGGAGGGCGTTCTATGCCTGCATTCGATGTTCTGGATGCTCTGGTTCGCGGCGGCAACGGTGTGCTGCGGACTGCGGACGCCGTTGCCGCAGGGATCACCAAGCCCGTGCTTGGAAATTATGTGCGGGAACGAGGTTTGGAGCGTGTAGGCCACGGGCTCTATCTTGCCCCGGATGCCTGGAAGGATGGGATGTACCTGCTCCACCTGCGCTGTCCGCAGGCCGTGTTTTCCCACGATACTGCTCTTTTTCTCCACGACCTGACCGACCGGGAGCCGCTTGCCTATACGGTGACTGTAAAAAGCGGATACAATCCGCACCGCTTAAAGGGTGACGGCGTGAAGGTGTACCGCATCAAGGCGGAGCTGCACGGCCTGGGCCTGTCGCAAACAAACACACCATTTGGAAATCCGGTGGCGGTTTATGACCTGGAGCGCACCGTCTGCGATGTGGTACGCAGCCGGAGCGGCATGGATGTCCAGGTTCTCCGGGATGCGCTGAGGCGGTACGCCGGCCGGAGAGACAGGGATCTGCGCCGCCTGATGCACTATGCCGGAGCGTTCCATGTAGAGAGCATCCTGAGACAGTATTTGGAGGTCCTGTTATGATTAAAACATCCAGACAGTTAAAAGACCTGATCAACAATCTCGCCCGAAAAAATGCGGCAGACGCACAGCTTCTCATGCGGAATTACATGATGGAGCGCTTTCTGGAGCGCGTCTCGCTCTCACAGTTCAGGGAGAATTTTATCTTGAAGGGCGGGATGCTGGTCGCGGCCATGGTTGGGCTGGATACACGCTCCACCATGGACATTGACGCGACGGTCCGGGGTGCCGCAGTGGATGTCGATCACGTCAGCGATATGATCTCCGAGATCATATCCGTCCCGGTCAAGGATGGCGTTTTCTTTTCCTTAAAAAGCGTCTCCGAGATTATGGACGAGGCGGAGTACCCCGGTGTGCGGGTGTCCATGGAGACGATGTTCGATGGGGCGCGTACCCCATTTAAGATTGACATTTCCACCGGCGACGCAATCACGCCAAGAGAGGTTCGCTACCGTTTTCATTTGATGTTCGAGGAGCGAGCCATCGAGATATTGGCCTACAGCCTGGAGACTGTTTTGGCCGAGAAGCTGGAGACGGTCATTTCCCGCGCCACAACCAACACCCGTATGCGGGATTTTTATGATCTCCACATTTTATGTCAGCTCTATGGCGGCACCCTGACGGCGCGGGTTCTGGCAGACGCGCTCTGCGCGACGGCCAGAAGGCGTGGGACGCTCCGACTGCTGTCTGAGGCGGAGGATGTTCTGCGGGAGCTTGCGGACGATCCTCACATGAGGAAGCTCTGGGATACTTACCGTGCGAGGTACAGCTACGCCTCTGAGCTGACATGGGATATTGTCCTCTCCTCCGTCCGGCAGCTTTGCATCACTGCCGGGCTTGTGGTGGAGCCGCCGAAGGTATCCCTGGCGCCTCCGCACAGAAAGGAAAGAGAGCGTTGACGGCCATGCTCACGCCGCCAGGAGCAGTTCCTGCTCGATCCGCTCCCTGGCCTGTCTGGCATACTCGTCGGTGACCTCGATGCCGGTGGCGGTGTAGCCCTCCAGCACGGCGGCCAGGATTGTGGTGCCGCTGCCGGCGAAGGGGTCCAGGATATGGCCGCCCGGCTCGGTGATCTTCACCACGTCCCGCATGAGCGGGAGGGGCTTTTCGGTCAGGTGAATGCGGTTCTGGGGATTGCCGTACTTGAACACGCCGGGCAGGCAGGGCACGGGCCGGCTGATGGGCATATCCCCGTTGGAACCCCAGACGATGTACTCCGCCTGCTGGCGGAAGCGGCCCTTCTGGGGGCGGCTGTTGCCCTTGTCCCACACAGCGGTGCCCCGCCAGATCCAGCCCGCCCACTGGAGGGCGTCGGTGGCCGCGGGGAGCTGCCGCCAGTCGATGAACATACACACCGGCGCGCCGGGCTTGCAGATTTTTCTGGCATCGCCAAGCCACTCCGCCGCCCAGCGGGTCCAGGACCGCTGGTCCTTGGCGTCCCCATCGAAGGGCGGGGGCGCGTGATCCCCCATGCTGGAATACTTCTTGGCCGTGGACTTGTTCTTCTCTGCCTGGGTACGGCCTCCAGAGGCGTAAGGCGGGTCGGTGATGACCGCATCGAAGGTGCCGGGGGCAAAGCCGCTCAGCAGCTTCAGCGCGTCGCCGTGGAGAATCTCCCACTTATCGTTCATGGGCATCCCTGCCTTTCTTTTGAACAGATTTTTGAGGTTTTGGCACGGTGGAGAGCTCCGTCTCCACATACTCGCTGATGATACACAATGCTTCATTATAGCTGCCGGAGCTGGTAACCCGCTGAAACATCTCATCGGCCTGTTTGCTCTGCCCGGCCTGTTTCAGCAGCCGGGAGGCCCGGCCCAGGATGCCGAAGATATTTCCGTCGTGGCCCGCCAGCGCCATTTTGGGTTTTGCCGGCCGCTGCTCCTGGATAAAACCGCCCAGCCGGTTGGGAACATAGTCGCTGAGCCAGGTTCCGCCAAACTGTTCGTGCGTCTGGAGACGCCACATGGCCAGCTTTCCCACATCCATCAAAACACCCTCAAAGGGAAACAGCAGGTTGGTCAGGCCATCGTACTGGAAGCTCCTCACAGCCTTGGCTTTCCATGCGCTGCCGGCCTGTAGGATACCAGCCTGGGCAAACAGCTCATTGATACCATCCACCCACTCCTGGAGGTCCCCGCCGCAGCCCTGGAGGATGAGGCCCTCCTGATCGTTCATCTGACGCAGTTCGTCGATGGTGACTATCTTGATTTCTGCCATTTTACCTCCTATCTGATCTGGCCGCGCCTGGGACGGTCCTTTTTCTTTTTAAGCCCTGGCTGGTCGGCCTTGACCGGGATGTTAAGTTCCTCCGCCCTGCGGATCTCCGCCAGCATCCCCGGTGTACGCACAGTACCGTACACATTGACCTGCTGGCAGTGCTCCACCAGCCGCAGGCCCATCTCACGCGCCGCCTGGTCCTGGGCGGGGTCATCCGGGTCTGCAAAGGGCGGGAACATGAGGTGGGGACAGATCGGGATATCCCCGGCCTGGAACACCTCCTGCGCTTTCTCCTTTGCGAAGGCAATGTTCTTTTCCAGTTCGCCTCGGAGCGGTGCGCAGATGTAGACCAGCCTGGGGCCATGGTTCTTCGTCAGGACTTGAATACGGAAGGTCTCCACATAGTCGCTGGCTATTTGCCTGAGCTGCTGGTAGTCCTCCTGGGAGGGATGGTAGGCATACCAATCGATTCGGTCGCCATCCACCCAAATATGTGGAGCAACACCATCCCGCAGGTAGGGGTTGTTAGGGATCTTCTTTTTCCCCCAGATATCTTTGAACCGAAGGATCAGCTTGTCTACCACGCCTTGATTGTTGTCCAACAGCGTCAGACGGAGCGCCGCATAGTGGTCCGCATGGCCCAGTGTAACAAATTCAGCCCTCACCTGACGGTTTCTGTCTAAGCTGCCCAGGCAGGCACGACCCACGAAAACCGGATCGCGGATGATAGTCCCGTCTGCAAACAGCTTGCGGAGCTCCTGCTCGAAAAAATTACTCATCTGCTCTGCCCCCGTTCCTTGTGTCCTTTTTGCTGCGGCTCCGGCTCCTGGGGCGCCAACTCGTCCCTGGATGGGTCACGGATGACGGAACGCCCCTTTCCATCCATCACCAGAGTGTCCAGGGAATCGTTGCAGATCTCCTCGCCGCTGATGATCAACGAGGTATCGGTTAAATGCACATCGCCGCATACCCTGCCATACACAGCACTGGTACCGGACAGAATGGGTGCACGGCCTGTGTCCGGCGAGTCCAGCACCATCCCGCAGTCGGATACTCTGGCGTGGCCGCAGAGATTACTCCCCCGGATATAGGCGTCGTCCTCCGCGCGGGCATGGGCGCTCAGTGCGGAGTTCTGGGAAACATAGGCGTTTCCGCAGGCGACGGACTCTCCAAACAGGGACGAGCCCTTGTCCACATAGGCATCGTTACACGCAATGGCGTCGTCGAAGATCCAGGCGTCATCTCCCGTCTCAAAGGACAGGTTGCGCTCGCTCTCTACAAAGCCGCCCAGCTCCCCGGCCTTCACCTTCTTTCCGATATCCCGCAGGGCCCGGATGCGGTGGAGAAAGGGATATTTCTCATGGGCGATATCGGTCAGTTCGTATTTCTGATTGATTGCTGCTTCATCTCCTTTTTACAGACAGGCGAGGGGCCGCCCCTTGGGACAGCCCCTCCTGTATGCTTGCTTCTGTCTCAGATTTTAGATGGCCCGCACTCTGCGATCCAACTATCCAGGCTCAGACTCTCCGCCATGAGCAGGGCCAGCTTGTGCATTGCCGCCCGGTCCTGGGCGTCCTCCAGCTTGATTGCCGTCTCAAACAGGCCCCAGAGCAGCTCGACGATCATTCTGCCGTCGTAGGGCTCCAGCAGTTCGCTGTCGGGCAGGGCGTCCTCGCCGCTCTCGCTGCGAAGGAGCTGCCGTTCCTTTGCGAGCAGGTCCAGGCTGGCCTGGAGGCTCTCCTGGGGCAGGCCCCAGGCTTTGGCGATCAGCATCACGCCTGCCTCCATGGGGGCTTCGTCCCCGATCTTATCCGGCCCGCCCAGGGCCAGGGCATTGACCGCCTCCTCGGTGACCTGTCGAAGCAGTTTTTCCGGCGAGGGATGGGTTTCGATTTTTTTCATCAAAGCGTCCTCCTTACTGATTTTGGGGTGGGTTTCCGACCACAACAATACCCATTTGGGCGGCGAAAAGCTATCACCATACGCAACGAAAAAGCAGACACAAACCCAGCGATACCAACAATTCCTGGGTGTTCAGGTGGCCTTCTGCCAGAAGCTGTTTTCCCGACCTCCCGTTGCAAAAATGATAGGGCAGCAAACGCTGCCCTATGCCTTATCCGGAGCTATTGAAGATATTTTCACAGCCCACCTTTCTGTAATTTTTCTAAATCTGAGATCAATATTTTTCTGATAGTTCTTCCGCACTTGCGGCCTGGGGAGAGCTGTAAAGGTGTTATGAGTGTGTTAAGATGGGCTTTTAGGAGTGATTAGCTAGATAATGGGAATTATCAACAATCAGTCGAAAGCATCCTGGAATGATTTTCTCCTCTGCCGAAAATCGTACGGCGTTTGTATTAGTTTCCGTAAACTTTCATCCGAATGTGTTATGCATATCGCACACCGCCACGTCCTTACAGTACTACTTCCCGACCAGAAATCGTGCAATAGACTGGAAGTTGCTTATTGCTGGCAAGGAAAATCTGGATTATCTTTGTGTAAACAACTTCTTGATAAAATAATTTATTATTAAGCATAAAACTAAGGGGTGCCTTATTATAAGGCACCCCTTGATTCATCAATACTTTTCTATACGGAAACGTTCAATATAATCACCTTGCATAAGTATAGAAAATTTTTCTGGCTTCTCTAAATTTTTACTTAGATACCTCTCAAAGAAGTCAAGAAGCTTTTGAGTAGAATTTGTCAAATCGACATAATTTGAATTACTCAAACTATCGCGTATGAGACTTATATAGTCCATCCGTTTGGAGTAATCACCAGGATCAACATTTAAGGGAGTTGGAATTAGAAGCTTATTTGCTCCAGAGGTATAGGCTCCTATTCTCTGTTGATGCGCAAGAAGAGCACATAATTCAGGATAGGTTGCATTTGTCGGATCAATATCATTAATATGTACGACTTCTTCATAACTACCAGACATAGATGTTCCAAAAATCTTAACAATTGGATCTTCCGCGGTGGAATCAATGGTGTACATAACATTTACACTTTGACCACCGTAGCCACCACCGGAATAGATACAATCTTTACTCAACATGTATACATGAAAAGAATGAGAAGATTTAGAACTTGGAGTAGAGTTTTTCGTCATATGGGGAGAGGAAAGAGTGAGCGGCAGAGACGTAACAATATCTTTTATCATGTGTTGTCGGTAGCCTCAAAAGTAAAGTCAAGGGAAATGGACTTTTCCGTATACGGCCAGTTGGTGGAAACATAAGTGGTTTTGAACGTATATGTGCCAGGCTCTGTAATGGGGCCACAATCATAGAGATATGCAAAAGCGACAGCGGTTTTATTATCTGGACCAAGCCAATATCCATGCAATGTTTTATCGTTGGAGGTAAGCTGCGTATCGTTCCAAAATGCTTTCCTGTTATCGTTTCCATAACCAGTAACTTTAATAATTACTCCCCAATGATCAGTTCCTTCTATCCACCCATAGTCATAAAGCTCCAGTGCAGTAACTTGTGGGGCAGACTTTCGCAGTGTTATTGTGGGAGCTGGGATAGGAGTAGAATGGGTTATTACATCTTCAGAACTAATAGTGATGGGAGAGTCGGAAGTTGCCGCAAACACTGGGACAGAAAGGCTTAAAGCTATGCAAAGTGCGATGAAAAGCGAGATAATTTTTTTCATAACAATCACTCCTACATAAATAATCACTCTACTCTTTCCAACTATAATTTTAATATATCAAACAAAGCTTGTAAAGAGGCAAATAGAAAAATTTATGTAAAATAAACATATTGTACAGTGAAAATATATTTGCCAACATAATTTACCTTAGTAATGACCGTTCCAGACAAAGTTTCATTTTCGTAGGATATAGAGTTTCCACAAGTATTTGCAAAAAGTTTTTTATTGGTTAGGCTGGATCCGTCTTAAGGCTACCTGTTGGGGGCGAATCTTTGTCGTAAACTCATAGTTAACTCTGAATTCAGAATATGCTTATCTTTCATGCGCGTTTCCTCGTTTCTTCTTTTGCTCAGTTTTTGTGCCTTGAGGCTGTTCCTTCACTGCGGTAATGACCATGACATTGTCATATAGCTCCTTATACCGTCGGATCTGTTCTTCCGTCAGGGAAACAAAGTCCTCCGCACCCAGCCCTGCGAGGAAGAACGTCCCGCAGACAATGTCATAGGGCAGGCCACTCTCATCCATCAAAGGGCGGTTGCAGGGCAGGCCGAGTCCCTTTCCGTTGGCGTTACATACGACAGCCACAGCTTCATCAAAAGGATATGTGGCTTCAATATCTCCGCCCACGGCCACCTGCATGGCCTTCAGCCCGCTGATCTCCCGCACATAGCAGGGTTTCATGGGCTCCACGATCAAAACCTTTATGATCTTTCACCCCTTTCCGCTTTCTTTTTATGATTTCTTTTCCCGTACAGGGAATGAAAATCCGGCTTGGGGATATCTTCCCGAAGCCGGTCTGTCTGGTAGCAGAAGATAAAAAATTTGTGGAGTTCCCGCTGTGGGAAAAATCGTAGATAATATCGGTATTTGCTGGTGTCGATTCGGAATGCGTAAAAGGTTTGTCTGCCACACATGAGGGCCTGGGGATGCGCGCTGCAATATGCCTGCATAGAGGAGAGATCCCGCAACGGCCCGTTGTCTCCCCGAAGGGCTCCCAGTAAGGTGTTCAATTCCGCCTGGAACGCTGGGGAGTCCAGCTCCTCGTTCTTCTTTAACAGGGTGATTTCGACTTCGCCCGTATTGGTAAACACTCCACGCAGATGGGCCGTGCAGGCTCCCTCCTGTAATTTGGTCGAAAACAGATCGTTGACATCGAGCGCACCGCTGGTCCGGATCTGGTACGGTTCAGCGCTCATGGGATCTTCCGCCTTGCCTGGGTGGATGCTCAGGGAAGCTGTCGCCTGTCCGCTGTTTCGCGGGCAGCCGTTCCTCCCGATCCCGCTGCTGAATGATACGCAGCACATCCCGAAAGGCCATGTACTGCTGGATCTCTGCCGGGTCCTCGGTCAAAGTCCGAACCGTCTCCCAGCAGGGACTCCCGTGACAACTGAAATCCTCCTGCACCACCAGAGCAGTATGTCCCTCGCCACCTGTCAGGTGGACACGCTGCCCGCGGCGTTCCTCTGCGCGGCTGTAGAGACCATAGGCCAGACCAATGGCCTTCAGCGCCTCCAGTGCGTCCACGGTGGTATAAACCTGTTCTGTGCTGATATGGACTTCCCCTGATAGGGAAATGCTTTTGTTTGTCATAGGTTCTGCCTCCTGACTGATTTGAGGTTTATCGCCCACGGTCTTTCTTCCGCCTGGACGAGAGCTGGCCGCAGGCGCTGCGGTTGATCCGCTCTGTCTCCCGGTGAACCTCCTCCACGCAGTGCTCCCACGCCTGCTTGAGTGGCTGTGTGGGCAGGCCGCTCTGCCGGTAGCCCTCCAGGATGCCGTTGTAATAATAAAAGGAGGGAATGGCTGGCTCCTTGCACAGCTCCGTCATCACATAGGCCATAACCGTGTGCTCCTGCCCATCATGTCCATGAACCGTTACCGGCTCCTTCCCATACAGGCGAGGATAACCCTCATAATAATCCAGGGAGCGCTCACACTTTGGCGTGATGTTCCACAGCAGGCCATGTACCGTGCCCCCCTCCTTGGGAGCGATGGTGGCCACTCCGGCGCCCCGCAAATTGCCACGGAACAGAAGTTCATAATTCTCCAATGTGACTGGTCCCACCACCTGGGCGTCTGGGCAGCGCTGGGCCATCTGATCCAGGTTGATATTGCTCCCATAGGCGAAGTACAGCTTTCCCTCAGCCATCCTCCAACACCTCCAGCGCACCGATCTTGGCCAGCTCCCCAAACAGTACCCGTGCCTGCGCCTCCAGGCCGCGCTCCGGTAAGACACAGTCCCGGTCTGTCATGCGGATGAAGTTGCTGCGGAGCTGCCAGAGATAGCTCTCCGTGTCCGGGAACTCGGTGGGGTCAAAGGCGGCCAGCCGGAGCTGTTCCAGGATCTCCGCCCCAGTCCCCTCATAAATAGTGTCATCAATTCGTATCTTCATGGTCACCTCTCCGCCTCACGATGTTTTTTCTTCTTGTTTCGATTGACTTCATAGCTGTCCTTGTCGAAGCGCCAGGCCCGGTCCCCATCCAGATGCGCCAGCAGCAGATCGCGGGTCTCCCTGAACTCATCGCCATTGAGGCCCAGGCGCACCAGCCACACCCGGAAGGTAAACAGCTCATTATCGCTGCGGGTCTTGCGCATGATGGTGCTGCGCTGGGCGATGGCCTGGGCGGACATGGCGAGACAGAGGTTCACATAGGCGGTGGCCAGATTGGGGTTCAGGGTGGAGTTGAAGCACCGCCACTCCACCGTACCCCGGTAAAAAACCGAATGGAGGTTAAGCGCGTAATAACGTGTCCAATTGTAATGATCCGTTTTGTGAACATCTCCCTCATACCAGATCCGCTCCAACTGAGTCAGATCTGGCGTCTCCTCTGCAGATAGGGCCCTGGCCTCCCGCAGCATAGGTTCTCGTACCTTTTTACAAAAACGGATGGCCCGCACCTCATTTACCTGCAAGGCTTTAAACAGAATATCCTCTTTAGAGTACATGATGCTGATGAGGTTCTTCAGGCTCTGCCGGTTATGGTTGGCGGCGTCTAAATGGACATGGATGCCACAGGAGTCATTGACCTTGGCGCCGATCTGCTTTAGGCGCCGCATACACTCCTGGAGTTTGGGGAGTTCTGGATAGGTCAGCTTGGGGGTGACCAGCTCCACACGAAAATCTTTGATGTCATTTTCCAGATACTCTGTTCCGGTCCACTGCTCCCCAATAATGCTGGCGTCGCTGACCAGCTTCCACTCCTTGCCCGTGGGGTCCTTCACTTTCCAGGTATCATAGACGCCGCCTTTGGCTTTCGGTATGGTCCCAAAGTAGTCCGCCAGCGCTTGAGCGGCCTGCTTACGGGTGATACCGGTCATCTCCACTTCTACGCCGAAGCACTGGTCTTTCAGGCCGGTCATGCCGCATCACCCATCTTCCGCAGTTCTTCATCCACCGCCAGGATACGGCGGCCAATGGCTTCGATCACCGTAACGGTGACACTGTTTCCGGCCTGCTTATAGGCCTGGGCATCTGAGGTGAATGCCAGGATCTTGTCGATCTGCTCTTCCGCAAATCCCTGGAGCCGAAGGCTTTCACGGGGCATCAGGCGGCGGATGCGCCCGCCGCGCTCCACGATTCCCTGGATGCAGCTAGTCTCCAGGGTGTGTGCGATATCGTGGCCCACACGCCCACGGCGTGTGTTGCTGCCCGCATACCCCAGATCGACAGTATCACCTATCGCTGCTTCCTTGTAGCCGCGTTTGGTTGCCTCTTTGATCAGCAGGACCCCAGAGCGTTCTCCGCGGTGGTTGCAGAGTGTAGTTTGGCTGTATCGTGCGGTAAGGCACCTGGCGTTCTCGGTCGGTGTCGGCCTGCCGATACACAGATCCACAAAACAGGATCGTGCTGTGTCCGGCTCCATCAGATACAGCCCGGTCTTTACTCCTTTTCCTCCACCTCCGGCAGTCTGTGTACAGGCGGTCCCTCTGGGGTCATAGACTCTCGATCCCTGCGGCCCGCCGAGGACTTGTATAAGAGCTTTTCCGTCTGTTCCGAAGACAGGAAGTATTTTTCCGGCGCATCGGGGATCAAGATATCCGACAATGAACACCCGCTTTCGGACCTGGGGGACACGGAAATCCGCGCTGTTAAGCACCATCCATTCCACGCGGTAACCCAGGTCATTAAGCGTGGCGAGGATGGCAGAAAACGTCCGGCCCTGGTCATGCGTAAGCAGTCCTGGAACGTTCTCAAGCAGAAGATACGCAGGTCGTCTGGCTTGAGCCAGGCGGGCGATCTCAAAGAAGAGAGTGCCTCGGGCATCTTCAAATCCCTTTCTTCGGCCAGCATTTGAAAATGCCTGGCAGGGGAATCCCCCGCACAGGAGTTCGAAGTCGGGCAAGTCATTTGGGTCGATTTCTCTTGCATCTGGATAGTATCGTTCCTCCTCTCGGATGTCATGGATGGCACGGTAGCTGGCGTCAGCGTATTTGTCGATCTCACAGTGGCCCACGCACCGGAAACCTCCGATTCGGTCCAGTCCGGCCCGGAATCCGCCGATCCCGGCGAACATATCAAAATAGCGTATCAGGTGATCCCATCTCCTTCCTGCTGCAGGGCGAGAAGAAAGCCGAGGACATTCTCATCCATGTCTCCGGTCTGTGCCTGCCGGCTTTTTTCTGTTGTCAGATTCAAATGGCGCAGTTCCTCCCGGATCAGCCCCCGGATGGCGGACAGCAGGGCGTCCTGTTCATGGGCCTTACAGACCATCCTGCACACGGCGTCGGTCCGCTGCCCCGCTGGGATGGAACTCAGGATGCGCCAGGCTTCCCGCTGCTGGGGCGATGTCAGAGAAAAAGAAAGGTTGAGCCGCCGCTTATCCGCCATGGCCGACCCCCCGCGACATCTGCCCCACAAGGCGCTCATATCCTTTGGCGTTCAGGGATACGTCATCCAGGATAAGCGGGCGGCACAGGCCGTCTGCGGCCGAAAGGTGGCGCTTTAAGAGCGCCGCTCCGCCGCCCAGGAAAATGGCGGGCATGGCTCGGATGTCCAGGCCGCTCTCTGTGACTGCCGAGAGCAGGTTTCGGGCGTACTTGCCCGCCTGGGTGTGGATGACCGCTCTGATCCGCTCGTCCATCCCGCCGGAACTGCCCCGCAGGGCGCTTTCGATCTGAGCGGTCGTCATGGACAGCCCGAACAACCGGCGCACCTGTTCGCTGATCTCGTCAATGCAGCGGATCATGCCAAGTTCCAGGCTCCGGCAGGAAGCGGCGTTGGGGATGCGGTTATCCAGCCGCATCAGATCCACCGTCCAGCCGCCAATGTCCGCCACAATGACGGACGGCTCGTCCAGCAGTTCCGTCTGGGTCAGTACGGCGGCATAGCCCTGGGGAAACAGGGACACCTCCTGGATGGTGACGGTGTAGTCCTGCCCCTCGTAGCGAAAAGGGATAGCGCTTCCATCCCGATACAGGTATGAACGGAAGGACTTCTTGTCCCGGCCAAAGCTGGTTAGGGGCAGGCCCGCGGCCAGGTGGACGCTGGCGGTGTGCTCCGCACCCCGATGCTCCAGTTCCTTGGCGATGGCTGCCAGGGTGAGCAGATAGTAGTCCTCCGTCTGGGTCTTATCCCTCTGAAGCGGCTGGCGGCCGCTGCCCACCACATAATATCTGCCGTTGTACTCCAGTACGTCTTTCTGGGTGTACGGCTCATGTTCGTACTCCACCAATCCAGTGGGGAACGAAAAGTGTACAGTTTTCATGGCTGCGTAGCCATGATCCACGCCGATCACAATTACATCTTTCATCTGGTACTGTGCTCCTTCCGATCATGTTGTTTCTGAGGATTCAGATGGTAGTCGTGCAGGACCGCTGTGTACAGCTTCTGCTCGAATGCCCGATATGCCGGCGTGGTGCGGTCGAGGGGGAGAAGGACAGCCCGTTCATAGCAGGTTCCAGGCACGATCTCCCACCGAACCGCATGGAACTGATCCGCCAGCAGATAGCGCATGAGCTGGTGGCCGTTCATCATTTCGAACATCCCGCGGGCATCCTCATAAGGGAACTGCCCATATAGATCAAAGCCAGTCATCCTCTTGGCCGTGAAGTACAGCTTGAAGCCACCTGGGTCCAGTTTTGGAGCGATCTGCTCATAGAATGTCTTGGCATCCATCTCAACCAGCCCTTCTCCACTTGCGGGCCAGCCGTTCCAGAACCGTCAGCCTGCCGGACACTTTCCGCGCCGAGAGATCCAGTCCTTTCATCTGGTTCTGGATACGGCGGCGGATCTGCTTGAGCTGCCGCCTGTCGCCGCAGCCCTCCAGCACTACATAGCTGCCTTTTCCGTTGGCCAGCACTTCACGCTTGCCGCCCTCGTCTCGGAGACTGGCCATGAGCCGCTGGCCCAGGCGCTTGCGGTAGCTGTCTTGGAGGGCCTCCACATCCCCGCACACGCCATGCTTTTTCAGGATCGCGGCGATCTCGCTGGAATGGATCTCCATTCCCTCGAACAACGCCTCCAGGATCTCCTGCTCCGCCTCTGGCGGCAGTCTGGGCGGAGCAGTCGGCTTGGCGCCCGTGTTTTCCCGGTTCATCGCTCTGCCTCCTTTCGCTTCTTTTGAGGAGGATGCATCGCTTTTTCGGGCGGCGGATTACCACGCCAGGACTCTGGGGCCATGGAATTGATATGGCGGAGCATATCCCGCACGTTTCCACAGGTGAATTCCGGCTGCTCAAATCCATGGCGCTCTGTGTAAAGCGTCCACTTATGGGCCTCATGGGGACTGTCCCGGATGACCACAAAATACTTCCCGCTGCGGTCGCCATGCAGCGGTTCAAACCGTATGTCATCATAGAGCGGGCCGGACAGCGGGCAGTTGTTCTTGAACCAGACATAGTAGTGGTCCAGGATATAGGGGTCGGTGATCCCCATAACCACCTTGCTCAATTTCTGGAGCCGTCCGGCTAGGGCGACATCCTGACAGAACCAGTCATACCACCCGGCCTCACATTGAACAGCACGATCCTTTGAGGAAAAATCCCCGGCACGAAACCGCTCCTGCCACTGGCGGACACTCATTTCCGTCATAGCGTCCCCCTATCCGGCAGGAAGCGCTCCATGAGGTCGGCAATGGTCCGAAACACCTCCGCCAATTCACGGGATTCTTTCACCGTATCTTCCATCTCGTCCCTGGTCATGCGGGTGCATTTAGCCCAGATCCGGACATTTTCCTCTGTGGGGTCCAGCAGCACCGCCTTTTCATACGCCTTGCAGAAGACCCTGGCGATCTTCCCCTCGCGGTCAATCTCCGCGTCCTTTTCCTGGATCTCCTTTTTCGCCTTGGCCAGCTCCACCGCCTCCAGGGCCGCCTGCTCCCGCTGCTCCTCCGGCAGGTTCTCCACTTGCTTGGTGATCTGGTAGCCCTGGTGGATGGACAGCTCCTTCTTGTCCAGCGCCTCTTTGACCGCTGCGGGGGCGTGCTCGTCGATCTGCATCACCTTGCCCATGGTGCGCTCACCCAGGCCAACGGAGTCCGCCAGTTCTTTGCGGGTATCAACAGGAGGAAGGTTCGGCAATGTTGCCGAACCTTCCTCGGATGGGTGGTATGCCTGCCCTCCGGCAGACATATTGGCCTTGGCCTTGGCTTCGATCTCAGGCTTGAGTTTCAGGGCGATCTTGCCCAACTCCCACTTGTCCAGGTTGCGGCGGCCCTTCTGGGTATCCAGCGCCCACTGCTTGGCCTCCAGCAGATCGTCAAAGGCGAATACAAGCATTTGATAGGGCAGGCCGTGCTTGTCGCACAGGGATTTTCGGTTATGCCCGTCAATGACGACCAGATCTTCATTGACGATGATGGAGGTATAGCACCCATTTTTCAGGAGGTCCGTCTCCAGTGCGCCGAGCTGCTCCTCGCTCAAAGGCGGGAGCAGCCCGGCCAGCTCCGGCAGCATGATGGGCGTGCGCTCCGTGCTGCTGTAAATGATCCCGGTGTTCTTCATTAGGCGGCATCAGCGTCGTCCGGCTCCCCGGCGGCCATGGCGGCTTCCTCCACCCGTCTGGGGGAGAGAAATTCCACCTCGGTGGCTTTGATCAGGAAGCCGGGCTGGCGGTCGGGGTCATCCGCGAAGCTGATGGTCTCAAAGTCGCCCACCGCGGCCAGCTTGCAGCCCTTCCAGGCGAACTCCGCACAGCGCTCCGCCAGAGGACCGCGCACCTTGATGGAGATAAAGTCCGTGAGCCGGTTGCCATCCCGGTCCCGGTAGCGGCGGTCCGAGGCGATACGCAGGATGGCGTAGGGCTTTCCGGTGGTCTCGTTTACCTTCAGCTCCACGTCGTTGGTCAGGTTACCGATGGCAGTGATCTTCAGCATAGTTCAGTTCTCCTTTACTTTTTTAAGATATAGGGAAGGGCGTCCGCTCTTCAGAACAGACGCCCAGAGTACGGATCAATAGCCGGTGCGGGGGAGCGGATCAGGCTTGCCATAGACCGTGGTCACCCACCGGCTGATGGCCTGCACCCATGTCCCGTTGTACACGCCGCCCACGTCCGCGATATTGACAAAGCTGGAGTTGGCGGGCAGGTTGGCCACAGCGGTACAGTTTAAGTAGGGAGTTTCCACCTGGGCAAAACCTGCGGGGGCTTGGCCAAACACGAACATAATCTCGGTCACACGCTCATTGGCGGCAAGGCCCAGGGCTGCGGGGGATGCGGCCAGGGTATAGGTCTGGCTGGTACTCAGATTATCCGCCAGGGTGCGATACTCCCCGCCGTTCACACGATAGGTGATCTTATAGGTGCCGGGGAAGTTATAGGTTCCGGTGATCACAGTGTCCAGCCGTACCTGGGCGGGGATGGTATCCCTCCAATAGAAACTGTCCAGCCGGACATTGGAAGTATTGGCGATGCCGGAGAAGGTGTAGCGCACCGGCTGGCCGCTCACCACCTCCTTGGGGCCGGTTTTGGTGATGGATACGCCGGTGGTCAGGCTCTTGTTGGTCACTTCAAAGCGGACGATCTGGCCCTCATGCTCCAGATAGGCGGTGAGCTCTGTCTCATTGACGCCATAGTGGTTTGGGGCCTTGACCTCCCGGATGGTGTAGCGGGAGAGGGGGAGCTGCTTGGACACGGCCAGACCCCGGCTGTTACTCCGAATGGTGTCCACCAGATTGCCCGATTTGTCGTAAATCTTGAATATGGCCCCCTCCAGCGGTGTCCCAGCGGGCAGGCCGGTGGTGGGGTTGTAGTCGGCGGACCGCTTGGTGATTTGGATCTGGCCTGTGATGGGGGTGTTCTCCCAGGTCACTTCCGTGGTTTCGCCCGCTTTAACATAGACCGTGCGGAGTTGGGTGTCCGGGATATAGCCCTCATTCTCCAGCTCCCGCAGGTAGTAGCGGCCGCTCTCCGTGAGGTCGTCGATGTAGACATAGCCTCTGTTGTCGCTGGTGTACTGGCCGATGGGGTTCTTACCGCTGTCATAGAGCAGGAAGGTCACGCCGGGGATTCCGTGGCCGTCCGGGTCCACCTTATGGATGAGGATGCCGGAGAACGCCTTATTGGTCACAGTCTTGCGGGTGGTCTCTCCGTCCTTCACTGTGAAATAGATTGGAGTGTCGTCCAGCTTGAATCCATCCGCGGCCTTAGTTTCCACGGCATAGTAATCGCCACTCTCAAGAGGGAGGTACACCGTTCCATTCCGTCCAGTGGTCACGGTGTCCACCAGGGCGTCATCCGATACCCGCCGGATCTCAAAGGTGGTGTTGGGGATGCGCTCTGTCCTGTCCGCCTCATTGACTTTGATGAGCTCCACGCCGCCCACCGGCGCATTGTAGAACCAGAGTTCCTGCGTATCATCCGGGTTGACCACCACGGTCTGGCTCTGTGTGTCCGGGTCGATGGTGTATCCGGGGATGCTCTTTACTTCGGTCACGACTACTGTGCCGGTGATGCCGGAGAGGACGATCTGGCCCTCCGCGTCGGTCCAGTACAGCCCATTGGAGGACAGCTTGCCGCCCTCGTCCAGCAGGTAGGAGCCGTCCGCATAGGTGATCTTGAACTGCACCCCCTCCAGCGGGGTCTTGTCCTTGCTGGACAGCTTGTGGATAATGAGATTTCCCATAGGCTGGTTGCGGAACTCCACGATGACGGTCTGGCCCTCCTTGACCTGGACGGTCTGGGGCGTATCGTCCAGCAGATAGCCGTCCTTGGCGCGGGTCTCCTTGATGACCAGTGTGGTTCCCGGCTCCACTCCTTCCACCAGGAAGGTGCCGGTGGAGTCCGTCACGAATTTGCCGTTGGCGTCGCCCACCACGGCCCCGTCTGAGGTCGTCACCAGGAACTCCACATCACTCAAGGGGCTGTTGTCGGCGCTGGACACCTTCTTAACCAAAACGGCCCCCTTGGGCGCGTTGGAGAAATAGAGGGTCACGATATCCTGGTCTTTCCCGGAAATATAGAAGGACTGGGGCGCGGCGTCAATGACGTGGCCGCTGTCGCTCTCCAACTCCTCGCAGATGTAGTAGCCCTTTCTGAGCCCCGTGACGGTAAAGGAGCCGTTGGCCGAAGTCGTATAAGTGCCTACCACGCTGCCGCCGCTGCCGCTGACCTCGCCGCCCAGGTATTTCAGCTGGAAGCGGCAGCCGGAGATTCCCGCCCCGGTCACGCTGTCCTGCTTGTAGACCACCAGGGCGGACAGGGGGATGTTGGAGATGGTGACGGTCTTGTTTTCACCGCCCTTGACATAGACCTCCGTAACCGGGTCCTCCGGGAGCTGGTAGCCGGGGGCGGGCTTGGTCTCTTCGATGGTCAGCCAGCCGTCCTCGATGCCCTCCAGGACGATCTGGCCCGCCTCATCCGTCTGGAAGGTGCCCAGGTCCCGCTGTTCCCCGGTCTCCGTCTTATTGCTGGACCAGGTGATGTGGAACTCGGCGTACTGGATGGGGTCATGGGTGACGGAGTTTTCCTTCTGGATGGTGACGGTGGGCCGCTTGTGGTTTTCAAAATACACGTCCCGGTCCCGGTTGGGATAGAGGGTAACTAACTGGGGGTCTGCATCCGGGAGATAGGGGGACGGCACCGACTTTTCCGAGACCTCGTAGACGCCGGGCAGCAGGTTCTCTACCATGGCGGACCCGTCCGGTCCGGTGGTCACTTCGGCCACGCTATGGCCGTCCGCCCCCTTGACCAGGAACACCGTGCCGGGGACCGGCGCGCCGGTGTCGGCGTCGCTTTTGTGAATGGTCAGATTGGGGCGCTTGTCATTTTGCAGGCAGATGGTGGCGTCCTTGCCGGGGAACAGCTCCACATGGTACTCCGTGGGGTCCAGGATGTGGTCCGATACGGTGGACACCTCCTGCAGGGAGTACACCCCAGGCTCCAGGCCCTCCCAGCAGATAGAGCCGTCCGGCCCGGTGGTGCGGTCCAGATACCGGGAGCCGTCCTCGATCCTGGCCAGCCGGTAGGTGACGCCGCCCAGAGGCTTGCCGTCCGCACTCTCCTTATACAGACGGAGACTGGGCAGCTTGGAATTGGTGAACACGAACTGCGCCTGCTCATTCCCGTCCAGGTGGATGATGCGCTGGGCGTCGTCCACCACATAGCCAGGGCACTCCAGTTCCGTCACCACATAAGCACCCACGGGGAGCTTGCTGAGGTCGATGGTCCCGTCCTCGGACGTGGTGTACTCCTCCGGCCCCCAGGAGCCGTCCACCGCCTCAATCCGGAAGCGGGCATTGGCGATGGGCTTGGAGAGGTCGGCGCTGTCCGCCTTTATGAGGTGGATGCCGGGCAGGCGGTCATTGAAGAAAACCAACTCTTTGATGCCGTCCCCGGCCTTCAGCTCCACTTCCTGGGGCGTGGTATCCAGCACATGGCTGTCCCCGCCTGTATTCCGCTCCTCCACCCGATAGGTGCCGGGTTCACAGTCTGTCAGCAGGATCTCACCGAACTCGTCCGTCTGGAAGATGCCAAAGCTCTCGGCGTCCCGGAATATCTCAAAGGAAACGCCGGGCATGAGCTCCATGCTGCCGCGCTCATATTTGATGATCCGCAGGCCGGGCAGTTCCTTATTGATGAAGGCGGCGGTGGATTCCTCACCGGATACTACGGCTACGGTCTGTACCGTGTCTGTATCCGCCACCCAGCCGTCAATACCCGCCAGCTCCCGGACTTCCCAGCCGCCGGGGGCCAGCTGGTCAAAGAATGCCACACCGTTGCGGGTCTGCTCGGTCCGGGTCTCGCCGGTCTCGATGTGCTTGATCTGGATGGTAACGCCGGAGAGGGCGTCCCCGGTGTCGCTCCGTTTCTCCACCCGCAGGGAGCCGTAGGGGGCGTTCCAGAAGGTCAGGGTGGCTGTCTTGTTATACTCCACATCGGCGTGCTGGGTGCTCTCCTCCGGCAGCAGGTGATACCGGGGCGGGATCTCCTCGGTTATGGTATAGTGGCCCTCCAGGGTCAGGGGGATGGTCACGGTCCCGTCCGGGCCGGTGGAGAAGGAACCGACTTTCTTTCCCTCCAGGTCATAGACAGAGAACACGGCCCCTTCCAGGGGGATCTCGGTCCCTTCCTCCAGCTTCACGATCTTCAGGGCCGTCTCATCAGGATCGGGTTCCCCACTGTCCGTATAGCTGCTGACAGCGGCCACGTCCAGCTGCACCTTGTTGTCCAGGTCACAGATATAATTCTGCAAATCGCCATATTGGTCCTTCTCCTGGCACACAGCGTACATGGCGGCGTACTGGGCCACAGGTGCGGAGAGGGAGAGCTGGACGTTTCCGCTCTGACCCTGGATGCTGTCCATGGGGTAGAGGACTTTGAAGGTCCCGGCATAGCCGTCCGAGGTAGGTTTTGTGGTGACGGCGGTGATCTCCTTGTTGTTAGTATCCACAATCTTCGTGCCCTCCGGTACACTGTCCGGATCGGAGAAGGACACAGCTACATCATAGTCATATACCCAGGTCTCACTCCAGACAGTAAACACCTGCTGCTTGTATTCCTGGCCGTCGATGGTCACAGGGTAGGCCGTGGATTTATCCGCCGTGACGGTCATCCGGGGAGTGAGCATATAATTATGGGTGGTACCCCGCTTGTAGATGTCCTTGGCGGCGACCAGGATACGGTTGCCTCTGTCCAGTTCATCGCCGCTCAGGCCGGGGGCCACCTTCAGGTTGGAAATGTCCCAGCTGGGGATCAGGTAGCACCAGAGCGCCATTTTGGTGGCGTAGAATGCCTGATATTTGTTCTCCAGACCCAGCTCTCCCAGGCTGCGGTGGGGGTAGCCGTTGGAGATGATGCCCACCACCTTGGGGTCGCTGGCCTTTTCCTCAGCCAGGTACTTGATGCTCTCGCCGGGGCCGACGGTCTGGGGCACGCCGTACTGGTTCGGGTTCACGCAGTACGCAGGGGATTCCTTGGTGCTCCCATCATTGGATTCGTACAAAAAGTAGGTGTATTTCTGCTTTTTGACCGCGCCGTTGATGGCGAGGTAGCCCAGCTCATAGTCACCGTTATAGATGTCCACTTCGCCCAAGGCATCCTCCTCAGAGCTGGCCGCAAAGGCCGCCGTGGGCAGGAGACTGAGTATGGTCACAAAAGCCAGGAACAGGGACAGTAATCGCCTTTTCATGGTTGAGATCTCCTCCTTAAAACGCAGAATAACGGCCCCTGGTGCGCACCAGGGGCCGTTTTGGAAAAACGCAGTATTTTCTTACAGGGTTTGCAGATATGCCAGGTAGTCCAGGGAGCCGGTCAGCAGGATAGCCATATCCCCACGGGTGATGGCGTCTCCTTCCAGCGATCCCGCTGGGGCAAGCCCCAGTTCCGCTGCCTTTTCACAGGCGGTATCGTAGGTCCAGCCATCCTGTTCCAGGTAGCGAAGCATGACCGTGCAGGCCATTTGCGGGCTGACCGGATCTGAGGGGCCAAACAGGCCGTCTCCGTATCCGGCCATTGTACCCATGGAGGCGCACACGCCCACAGCGATCTGTGCCCATTCAGGAACATCGTTGAAATTGGTGGTGCACATCCGGGTGTACCACTCCGTTTCCCAGGCCACATGTTCCGGGTTCAGGATGATGGGGCTAATCAGGCAGGCCAGTTCCGCCCGCGTCAGGCTGTCCTCCAGGTGCAGTTCGCCGTTTTCATCTCCCTTCATGAGCCCCTCGGACTGCAGCCGGGCGGCGGCCAGCTCCTGGGGACTGGGAGCTTCTGCCGCTTGGACAGGGCCGGTCAGCATGGCCACGGTGGTGGCGCCAGCCAGGAGCAGGGATACCGATTTCCTGCGTTTCATACTCGTTTCCTCCATTTCCTGTGTGGTGGGGGTCTACACTCCGAACCATACCACTGTTTTGGTGGAAAGTCGAGCGAAATCGGCAGACAGCATTACTTGGCCACAGCGGTGACACACCAGCGGTAGGCCCGCTGGTTTTTGACACAGGTATAAAGGGTCATCCGGTCGTCGCTGGTGGATGTGGTGCCGCTGGTGTCTGTCTCCAGTACCTTTTCCACGCTGACCACCTCGTAGGTGCGGGTGCCCAGCTTGGTTGTCCAGGTGATGGTATCTCCGTATTCCAGGGTATGCAGGTCCCCGAAGTCATCCCGTACACCCCGGTTGTGGCCTGCAACACAAACATTCCCGGCCCAGATGCTGGTGCCGGGGAAGTGACCGGCTCCTTTGGCCAGGGTCCTGCTGCCCGTTCCTTCATAGACCCTGACAGACAGGCCAATGGCCGGGATCTTGAGCGTCCCCAGGTGTCCTCCGGAGTAGTAGAGATCGCTTGTGACGGCGGTAAACGATGGGCCGCTCCAGTTGCCGCCGCTGTCCACAGTCGGATAAGTGATGCTCCCTGTCTGAGATACCAGGCCGCCGCCCTCCAACGCACCGGGAAGCAGATTGGGGGTCAGGGCTGTGCCGGAGCCGGGGAGATAGCTGGTTGGCGTGCCAAATCCGGGCGGGATCAGGGCTGTGTTCTTGCTCCGGTCCACATTGGGATATTCCCACTCATAGATCGTATCATCGCTGGTGGGCCTGCCGAACAGGTAGTCCTCCGGGGCGTCCATTGTGTATTCCAGCGCGTTGGCCTGGCCAACGCATAGGGCGCACATCATTGCCGTCAGCAGAAAGACGCGCAGTTTCAATTGAAACTCACCTCCGTTCCTTGAGCTTCTTGAATACGAACGCACCGCTGGCCGCCAGTACGGCGATCCCGCCGCCGATCAACAGCGGCAGCTTCAGGGTGGACAGATCCACGCCTGCGGACGCTGTACTGCTGCCCGACTCAGGCTCAGTGGACTCCTCCGGGGCCTCCATACTGCCGAAGATGGCGGTATAGGTCACTACGCTGCAGCCGGTCTTGGCCACCTCGCCGGTGTAGTTGGCAGTGACTGTGTAGCCGGTGGCGTATTGGTAGCTGCTGGTGCCGGTGTAGCTGGCTGTAGCGGTGTAGCGGGTAACTGTGCCGCCCGCGCCGTCCGTCTGCTCGGAGCTGCTCCACTGGACATCCGCCAGGGTCAGCTCCTTCCCGTTGTCCTCGATGGACTTGGGGATCAGGGCCAGATCCGCGTCGGACAGATTGGGGTAAGTGCGGGTGGCGGAGAGATTGCGGGTCTTGGTGGCGTAGCCGTCTGTGGTCACCTGGACGCTGGTGTGGTCCAGGCGGAGCACCCCGGTGTACCCTTCCTCGGTGGTGACCTCCAACTCGGCCTCCAGCCCCTGGAGGATCTCCTCCATGTTGTCGGTATCGCTGGGGCGGGTGACGGTCTCAGTATGGGGCTTGGTGTCCACCCCTACTTCGTCCTTCCGGGTCATATCCAGCAGGTAATACAGCCGCCCATTCCGCACGAAGTCCTCCGTGGGGATGTCAGAGGGATCGTCTGAGAGGGAGAGCTGATACACCTTGTTGATGCGGGGCTCATTCTGTTCCCCGTAGGTGTACTCCTCCACTGAGATGGGGTAATAGCGGGCGCTCTCGCCGGTATCCGCCTCGGCGGCCAGGGCGGGGATGCTCCCAGTTGTGACCAGGGCCAGGGCGCACAGGGTCGTCAAAAGGTGTTTGATCATGATCGTTCCTCCATGTTTTGTTCTTTTCAGCCTGAATGATCATCTGGTTACAGTCTGTCGCAGATCCCCCCTTTCCCGGATGGGGCCTCGCTGCTGTAAATACTCATTCCAGTCCTTGCCGCAAGGAGGCGTCCGGGACTGCACCATGTAACCTGCGGCCTCGTACTTGGCCCGCAGGCGTTCCACTGCAGACTGGCCCGGCTCATCTGCGTCCAGGCACAGGACAATGTGCCTGAGCTGCGGATTCTCCCGCAGGTATGTATCCAGCGCCCCCTCATGGAGTCCGCACAGGGCCACCGCGTTGCTGGTGACCTGCCGGTGCAGGGTACAATAGCTCATGAGGTCAATGGGGGCTTCAAAGACAAGAACCGCATTCAACTCCGGACGGCAGGGGAGGCGGAAGGCCGTATTCTTGTCGCTGCCAGTTACGTCGCCTTTGAAGCCGGGGCCGCTCCGGTCATAGGTGCCGCGCTTGCTGGCGAACACCGGAGTTCCAGACCTGTTCCGCCCCACAAACACGCAGTTGTGGTGTTCGGCGTCCTCGTACAGCAGTCCTGCCTGGATAAATCCCCGGATCACCTGGGGCGCGATGCCCCTTTTTTGAAGATAGGCAAACACGCGCCGCTGATCCGTGTTGGGGGGTGGCAGGGCAAAGGGAGGCGGGGGCTCATCCTTCTGTCTGTCCTGGCCTTTGGACGGCGCCGGCTTTTGAGGGGCGGGGGAATCCCGCGCCCAGCCATGGTAGTCAAGCAGATATTCCACCGCCTCCGGGAAGCTCTTGCCGCAGAACCGCTGGAGGAAGGTGATGGCGTCTCCGCCGACGCCCTCTGAGTAACGAAACCAGGTGCGCCGGTTTTTGATGCGCAGACTGTCCATCTCCTTGGTGGTGTGGTAGCTGCCGACCTGCCTGACCTGGTAGCCCAGGGACTCCAGCAGATCTGGGAGATCTGTCTCTTTGGCGATCTCCATTTCTGCGTCTGTAAAGCGATTCTTCTGTTGCTCGATGGTTTTTCCCTCCTTCCACAGAAGCGCAAAAAGCCCCCCAGGGTACCCGATTCTACGTTCGGGCACCCTGGGGGGCTTTCTCTGACTTATGTTATAGGGCGGTTTGGGGGCGCACTCCGGCTGCTATGCGTCCTCACCACACTTTTCCTGCGTGGCCTCCTCCTCTGCGGCTTCCTCCTCAGCCTGTTCCAGGGCCTCCTCGATCAGACTCAGGACGAACTCCCGTTGGGTCACCTTGCGGCCGATGCGGGCGCTCTCGCGCTCCAGGTGCTGCTTGATCCGCTGGAACAGTTCCTCCGGGATTTGGAAGGCCATCGTCCTGCTGCCATTGTTCGCCATAGTCGTCTTACCTCCATTTTCTTTCATCTCGTAGTATTCCATGAGTAACTCTGTGATGTACTGGCTGGTGGTCTGTTCCCGCTGCTCCCGCTCACCGCATACTTTGGCGTGGAGCTCCAGAGGAATCTGGGCGCATAAATTTTTCGTCTCTGCCATAGTCTGTCGGCCTCCTTCTTGTCGTTTGCAACGCAAGTATAGCCGGAAAGCCAGGGAAAAGCTATTACCAACACCATCAAGGAATGGCGAACAGACGAAGCATAAGCACTAAAAGGAACAGTGCTGCGGGGAATGAAAAAAGCCGCCTGTGGGCTTCAGGTATTCTGAGGCCAACAGGCGGCTTGATTTTTCTTCTTGTATGCCCTGGCCGAATGCGGAGGAGTTCGAAACACTCACTTCCCTAAAAACTGGATTTTGCATCACCCCCAGGGCCCTTCTTTGAAAAAGTTTGCTCTGACTTCTAAAATTAAACTTTTTTGTGCTGATTTCCTCTAAAACCTTTTAAAATAGAAGAAACACCGCACTTCTGTGCGGTGTTTCTTCCGTGTATCTTTTTTGTCTACACATTTTGGAACACTACACCAATCTGGATATTTTCTGTCGTGCTATATTGCCCCGAGCCTAACAGTGTTTTGTTGTTATCTTGCGAATGTTTTCCTCTGCTGCCCTTGACCAGGTATTTCATACATATTAAAATGATAGGTGCTTAGGCCCCTGACAAGTTATTTACATGCTACTAAGCTACTTCTTATTGCATGTGGATATAAATTTCATTAAAAGCGTAACTGCTATACCTCTTACGGAATGGAGATTTTGAGGTGGTATGAATATGAAAGGGAGCTGGATGAAGAAAAGACAGTAAGAACTTGGGGGGTATATCTATGAATACATATGAAAAGCTACACGAATACCATATTCAACAGGGAAATATTATTAGCTCAAATTCAGAGCGGTTGTCGAAGCAAGGGTTAGTAAAGGACTACAAAGATATTTATCCAGATTTGAAAGGCATATTTTCAGATCCTGGTAGTAGCGTCTCATATATTCGGGGAAATGTTCCACTCAAATTAACCTCGCTGTTATATGATAAAACTATTGTATATCTCCCACCATGGCCTAAAGATCTTATTGAAAAGCGATTTGGCCTATCCTATAAAGATTTTCTTACTCTTTGCCGCAACAATATCGTCATACCCATTATTGGGAATTCCCATGACTATAGTGCATCGCATTTTGAGCCTTTATTTAGAGGGAAACTGCCTCCTCCTTCATTATGGGCTCGCGGCGTGGCACTTCTAGATGTATTTGGAATGAGTGACACACTTGAAATTGCTCGTCAAAAAATACCAGTAGAGAGAATTGCTTCTACTTTAGAAATTCAAAAAAAGTGGGCTGACAAATTACCGGGGATCAGCAAAGATGACCTCAAAAAAGCAATTATGGATGACGTATCTGTGATGTATGCAGATCTATGCATTTTTGGATATGAGTACGAAGCTCAAGAGGTCGGTAGATTTCAAGATATGCAAAAGGTTTATGAGTCATTGCAAATCCTTAACGAGGCTATTACATATCCAGTCTTATTTGGCCTAGACTCTCAAGCAACATATAATCCTGACAAATTCAAAAATAGCATATCAAAATTATATGTTAAACCTCAATATAGTGTACAGCCATTACCAATTCCACCAGATCTAGAGGTTCTTCTTCAAGGGATAGGCGTTAATGTTGATACGATCTCCTTAGAAGATATCATTAAATATCGAAATGACGGATTCGGTGTTGCCTTACGCAAGGCTCTTAATTCATTTGAGGACTATTGCAATAAAGCGTTAAATGGTGACAAACCATTAGAAAGGGATTACATTTTGGCGTATGCCGAAACATTCCAGAAGCAAATTAAGATGGCCACATGCGAATTAACGCCTCAAAAATATAAAAAGTTTGACACCTTTGAAAAACACCTTATGACATCTATTAAAATCGGCGGTTTTGGAATTGGCGGGTTATTGGGCTATACAATAGACGGAAACTTAGCAACGATAGCCGGGATTTCTGGATTTACTGGGGGAATTTTAAAAGAGATTTTGACATTCCCCAAGGCCAAAGAAATTGTAAACTGGATTTTGAATTTCTGCTTAACCCGTAATAATTCAAAATATATGGTAAATATTTGGGAGTGCAAAAAAATTGTAGATACTCGTTAAGTAGTTCCAAGGCGGGTAATTAAGTTAAACTTCCCCCAAAAGACACAGTTTGTAGATCTCCGATAAAATGGGGTAGCCACACAGCATCAATAGTTTATGAGGTCTTTCCTCCCTTCTCCAGCAAGTCATCCAGCAGCCCTTGACACCCCTCCAGTACATCCCGCCAGGTGGCGTCGAAGTCGTCGGTGTACCAGGGGTCGGCCACCTCGTCGAAGCAAAGTCCGCTTTTCTCCGTTTCCGCCTGTGGCGAAAACTCCGAACGCTCCCTTGCTTCTCCTCTCCCCGCGCGACCCGCTTCTCTGGGCTCGCGTGGGGGCCCCTTCCGGCGGCCGGCGTATTCCATCAGGAGGTGCATCTTGTCGTTGAAGTCGCCGCCGCAGATGCGGTACCTGTTGCGGAGGTTGGCCCTGTCCATTCCAATGAGTAGGTCGTACTCCTCGTAGTCGCGGTTGCGGAGCTGCCGGGCGGCGTAACCGCCGCAGGAGATGCCGTGCTCCGCCAGCTTCC
>ENA-OXEC01000241-OXEC01000241.1-human-gut-metagenome-genome-assembly--contig:-NODE-241-length-32094-cov-58.2668_pt1 | contig 32094 bp, 24 predicted proteins | sample MGYA00249351_ERZ652235 | MGnify/ENA primary metagenome ERZ652235 (study PRJEB26925, sample SAMN05826906) | human gut metagenome | biome: ENVO:2100002; feature: ENVO:00000062; material: ENVO:00002003...
CTGCGCATGTCTCGTGGGCTCGGAGATGTGTATAAGAGACAGATCATATATTGAACTGCTCCAAAAATAAAAAATATAACTTTAAAATAAAGCTTATTTTGTCCATCTAAAAATATAGATAAACATTTTATATCAATTATAAATACTATTCCGCACAAGACAAACAAAATCCATACAATTGTAGCTGGTTTGAAATTCTTCTTAAATGCTTCAAAAAAACCTCTTAATAAATATCCCTCATTTTTAATAAGCTTCATAGAAACACTATACATAGCACTTATAGATGCACCAATTGTTATTATAGGTAGACAGCAAATTATAAATATGAGGTTTAAAATCATTAAATCTCCTATTGTTCCCATAAAACTAAAAAATTTATTATTTAAGTCTAAAAATCCTTCTTTCATATTATAAGCTCCTATTGATTATTTATATCCATATAAATATTAAATGTATATGGATATAAATAATATTGTTATTTTAAATATATAGCCACTGCTTTCATATTTTCTGATGCATTATATATTAATTTATTATTTTCATAAGTAATATCACATTCAGTATCAGAGTACACTTCACATATACTAAAATCATATTCTTCTGGAATTTCTATTTCTAATTTTTCTTTAACTTTACCATTAAATACATGATATATAGCCACTGCTTCTTTATTTTCGCCAATACGTAATATCCCCTGCCATCCTTCTGGATTCCTGTAACTGCTGATTTCATTGCCATAACGATAAGTATAACCATTTCTAATTATAGGTGAAATTTTCTTATAAAAAGCTATACCTCTATCAATTAAATCCCATTTTTCTTTTTCTAAATCAAGTACATCTCCTGAAAGACACATTCTTCCTAAGAATGTATTAATTATAGAATATGCTATTCTTTTTAAAGAATCACTATTACGTATTACAGCCCATATTTGGCTTTGTCTTGGTAAAATTACTCTATGAAGATTTGCCGCTATAATAGGTATTTCTTCACATTCATGCGCATCTGAGAAAGATGCCATACTGCACATAGACATCATAAGTGGTTCTAATTTATGTCCACCTGAAGCACAGTTTTCAAGAATAATCCCTGGTACTTCTTCTTTTACTTTTTCCAAAAACTTAATTGATGCTTCTGCATTTTTTCTTAGTCCTTCTCCAAGAGATTCTGCTCCATCAGAGCCCAATCCGATTGTGTCATTATAATCTATTTTCATATAGTCAAACTCGTATTTCTTTAAAGTTCCTATAACTTTATTGGTTAAATATCCTTCTACCCATTCATCTGTCATATCCCAAAAACGTCTCATTGTAGTTGTTAATACACGTCCATCTCTTTTTAATAAATGTGCTTCTTCATTATATGCTTTTGATGCACTTCCTACATTCTCTATTTCGAACCATATACCTGGTTTAAGATTAGCTTTCCTTATAATATCTACTGTTTTCTCAAGCCCTTCCGGAAATAAATCTTGTGATGGATTATAATCCCCCATTGATATATCCCAAGGAACATCCTTCTCCTTATACCATCCACAGTCAATAACAAAATAGGTAAATCCTTTATCTTTTATTTTTTCTACTATATTACTTATATTTTCATGAGAAGGGCATCCCCATGTTGTACAATACTCATTAAATATAATTGGAAGATCTTGTTCAACTTCTGGGCCTTCATCTACAAATCTTTCTATTGAAGAAGTTAATCTTTGAGAAATTTTATCTATTCCTCCACCACTGCAAACAGATATTATAGCTTTTGGAGTTATAAATTTTTCATTTTTATTTAACTTTTTCATCCAACTTCCAAACTCTCTATCAGCTAAACCTCCTGATACTGCCAAACAATCATCTTTCCTATATAATTCAATCTGCCAAGAAGCATTGTGAGCTACTTGAGCTCCCCAAAAGATATCATTTTTCATATCTTCTACTGCTACATATGGAAAATATCGATTAACAGGCATAGATCCAACTTGACCAAAGCGCTCTGCTCTTATAGCATGATCAGCCCAGCATGGTTCCAATTGTAAATCCTCAACACTTCTTGTTTCTAGCCTTCCTTCCATGCTCCATACGCTTCTTAGTCTATGAACCTTCAATGTATCGTAAGCATCTTTTTCAACAAATGGAGTAATTCCACCTAAAGAAAAACTTGAAATCATTTCTATTGATATTTCATCATTGCTCATATTTTCTATAGAAGTATATGTTTCTAAACTCTGTGAATTTAAAAACCATATTAAGTGATGCTTTATTATATAACCTCTACTGTCTTCTAATACTGTAACAACTTCCTTTTTATCATCAAATGAAAAATATTCTTGATTCTTGTAGGATAATCTTGTTGTTGATTCTCCTTGACGCATTGTGCTTCCACCAGCATATCCGCCTGGATAAATATCTCCTGCTAACTTCAATTGTACAAGACTATCAATTGAATGTTTTTTATTATTCACTATCTTATCCTTATAGTTGTCTGGTATAAGTTCTAGTTCAACATTCTTTGAATTTTCATCTATATAATATAGTGCTATCATATCTCCAAATTTATATTCTTTTAATAACGATATATTCATAATTAAACCTCCACATTAATCGTTTACTGTACCTATAACTATTCTTTTAATAAAATTATATTCTATTACTTTACAATATATTGTGTAATCCAGTTTTGAAACACAAATTGATAAAGTCACCTTAACATTATATCCCTTAAATTTCCTATTTTTCTATTTTTAATCAGTTTTATATATACAAAACACCTCCAACTTTAATTGTTAAATTTATAAAAGTTATGAAACTTATCGACTACCATAATTTTAACATTATCTTATACAACTTAATAGTAATCTTGTATTATTTTGTATTTTAAAAACAATTCAATCAAATAAAAGAACAAAAGTGGCTACGCCACGCTCATTCTGAGAAATAACTCAAATTTCAATCTTTCTATACATGAAAAATGTTATAAGGCTCACTACATCTAACTTCATCACTCTGAAATTATATTTAAAAATTATAATTTCCTTTACAATAAAAAAACAATGGTCAAGCTCGCAACCTCGTAGCTTTTCCATTGTTAGTGTACATTTTGTTATTTGATTAAATCATATTGTTTGTGATTTATTTAGTTCTTATAACTTCTACCTTATATCCATCGGGATCAGTAACAAAGTAATAATCAGCTGGCCTTCCTGGAAGGCCCTTCAAATCTGTAACTTCATATCCTAAAGCAATATGTTTTTCTCTTTCTTTTTCTATATCCAGAACACCAATTGCAGTATGACTAAATCCATTTCCAAGTTCATATGACACTTCTTGATCATAATTATAAGTTAATTCAATTTCATATCCACCTTCTTCATTTGACAAATAAACAAGAGAAAATTTGTATTCTGGATAATCAATTCTTCTTGTTTCTATCAAGCCCAATGCATCCTTATAAAATTCCAATGATTTTTCTAAATCCTTTACTCTAATACAAGTGTGTAACATTTTTACTGACATATTCTTCAAACTCCTAACTTTTTCTTATACTTTTCCATTCATTATAAAAACTATTATTTCTTTTTTCTTCACCTATTGTACTGCTTTCATAATGGCCTGGGTGAATCCTAATATTTTCATTTTGATTTTCAATTAAATTAATTATTGATTTTTTTAATAAGTTTAAATCTCCGGTTGGAAAAATCCATTTTCCAACTCTTCCCTTAAATAAAGTATCACCTGTATATAAATCATGGCCAAATTTATAGCATACTCCCCCTATAGTGTGACCTGGAGTATATATTACTTGTATATTTTTGTCTCCAATAGGAAAAATTTTTGATTCATTAATTTTTACAATATTAATATCTTTTAAATCATATGTTTTTTCTTTAAAAACATTTTTATAATTTTCTTCTAAAACACCATACTCTTTCTCATGTATATATACAGGCACTTTAAAAGCATCTATTGCTCCTATATGATCCCTGTGTCCATGTGTTAAAAGAATCCCCATTACTTTCCAATTATTATCCTTAACATATTTAATAACTTTTTCTTTTTCATATCCTGGATCAATAATATAGCATTTCCCTTGATTTTCAATAAAATAGCAGTTTACATCCATTTCCCCTGATAACAATAATTTTTTCATATTTTTTATAATTCACCTCCCACCGAATAAAATTTTTTGTATTCACATTATAACATTTTTCTTTAAATCTAAATATTCATTTAAAATTTAATTTTCTTCTTGTCTTAAATTCTTCTTTACAACTCTTATTTTTAATCTTTATTAATATTTTAAATTTCTAAACATTCATTATTAGTAACATTGATGTCATCACTATAATACTAAAAATTATTGAAGATGAATTTATTGCACTAGCTAGTCCGACATCTCCATTACATTTTTCAGTAAAAGCGATTGATACTGCAGAAACAGGTGCAAATACAATTATGGCTAATACCTGACGCACTTCTAATGAAAACGGCAAGAATATAAAAAATATAAATGCCATTATAATTGATATTCCATACCTTATGGAAAGGGTTTGTACAATTTTCCCTATCTGACTTCTTTTTAGATTTAATTCTAATCCGACTCCAACCATAAGCATGGCTAAAAATCCATTTCCAGCTCCAACTGTATCAGTAAACATTATAATTGGTTTTGGAATTTGGAAATTAAAATATGACACTATTAACATAATTATATATGTATTTAATGGTATTGACGAAAATACCTTCTTAATAAAACTGCTTAAAGTTGTCTTTCCATCAGTTTTGGCAACAGCACTGGCTATACTATATGTTCCACCTGTACAGAGAAGTGAATTTCCTGCATCAAATAAGCAAGTAGCTACAACCCCAATTGGTCCCAAAAAGCTTTGAACATATGGCATGGCAAAACATCCTATATTATATCCAGAAAAGTTTATCATATTAAATGCTTTTTCATCATCACTCTTTTTCAATGCAACAAGATATCCTGCACCTACAGTAACAAGATTACATATAATCCCAATAAAAATCAAAAATAGCAGTGACATATCAATTTTTAGATTATTAAAATTACTTATAACTGCACAAGGCAATGTTATATTTAATACAATCTTTGATATAATTCTGAAATCACTTGCTTTAAAAAATCCCTTTCTTTTTAATAAATATCCCATAACAATAATTGCTATAAAGACAGTAGCTTTTGTTAATACTTCAATCACTTTATAACACGTCCTTTATTTTATATTTGCCCTATAATATAAAATATCAATCTATACATCGTGAAAAATTAAATGATCCATTTCTAGTTTTCCATAATCAAAAAACTTAATTTTAGCCATTATATTTTTCCATTTCTAATAATTTTTCTTTTATATCTAATCCACCAGCATAGCCAACTAGTTTTCCATTTGCTCCAATAACCCTGTGACATGGTACAAATATAGCTATTGGATTTCTATTATTAGCCATTCCAACTGCCCTAGATGCCTTCTCATTTCCAAGCTTTATTGCTATGTCTTTATAGCTACAAGTTTCACCATATGGTATTTCTCTTAATGCACTCCAAACCTTAAGCTGAAATTCTGTGCCCTGTGGTGATAAAGGCAGCTCAAATTGTTCTCTTTCTTTATTAAAATATTCGTTCAACTGATTATAAGCCTCTTTGATTAATTTTGTTTCTACTATATTTGAATCTTCTAAATGAACTTCTCCAAAATTCAAGTTTGTTATATGAGTCCCATTATCAGAAATTGTTATTTTTCCAATCAGTGTTTCATAATAAAATGTATTTTTCAAATCTATCACCTCTCTATATAAGAATCTGCTATTTTAATAATATCAAAAATATAACACAATTTATATTATTTTAATGTGTATTTACACTTTTTATTTAAAAAATAATATAATTGAAACGTTAATTTTTATTGATTTAAATAATCTCCAATACTTAAATATCATAATCAATAGACTTTTAAAGATTATAAATTTTTAAGCCTTCCCCTTAAATACAACAAATACAGGAATGCATATATATAAAAATATGTATTCCTGTATTCTTGTATTCCTGTATTTCTAAATTATTGGATATTAATTCATTAAAGAAATTTTAAATTCTTCTCCAACCTTTTTAAAATCATGACTCAACTGCCCACTCTCTTCTGGAAACTTTACTGCATATGGTGTTAAGATTAATTCTTTAGCATTTTCATCTAAATTTCTATCAATATTGTTATATCTAAGTACCATAGAATCCTTTGAACCTCTTATTAAACAAAACTCTACATCATTTCCTAAATCATCAGTCCCTTTTAACATAACATCATAACTTTCATCTTCATTAAAGTTTTCAATTTTACACATAATATTTTGACCTAATGCATTTGATGTATATTTATCCAATATTATTTTTTCTCCATTTTCTAGAGTAAATGAATTATTTAATTTTATTTCTTTTGTATCTATTTTTAATGCATCTCCATTAGCTTTAAATTCAAATACCCATTTTCCTCTTTGAGAATTTTCATAGTTTATCATAACTTTTGAATATACTATTTTAATATCTAAATCTCCATTTAAATCAACATTATTTAATGAACTTAAATCATATTCGATAACTGATTGTGATGAATAATCATCCAGATTTCCACTTGATCCACTTGCACCTTCAAATTTTACCTTCTTATTATTAATGTAAACTGTTTTTTCAGCATTGTATGATTCATATTCTTTTAAAGCTTTTTGTGAACTTATAGTATCTGATATTATTAACTGCTTTTGTGGTTCATCTAGTATAACTTCATTAAGCTGAATTGTTATTCCATTGTCAGTTATTTGCTTATTCACAACTGTATTATAACTATCAAGATCTTTCTCTACCCCAATTGAACTTGCAATACTTTCACTTACCTTTGCTAAAACTTGTGCTCCTGCATCAGTTCCAAATAATCCTATGCTTATCATACATACCACTGCTGCAGCCGCTGCTATACTTCCTTTGTTTAATCTTTTCTTATTTATAGATTTTCTAAACTTGTTTTTTAGTCTTTTCTTTTCTAACTCATTAAAGTCTTCTTTTTTATAATCCTCTATATTCATATTTGCTTCATTCAGCATCTTATATATATCTTTTTCCATACTTCTAATATCCTCTACTTTCTTTAAATTTAAAAATATCTCTTATTTTCTTTTTAGCTCTAGATACTCTGTTATAAATAGCATCTCTTTTCATTCCAGTCTCTTCACTGATTTTATTTACTTCAATTTCTTCAACATATAGTTTATAAAATAAATCTCTATCCTTTTCATTCAAACAATTCAACATTTCTTCTACTTCTAAGCTTAATTCATTTTCTAAAATTTCGTATGTTGACTCTGATACAGATATATTTAAGTCATCTATGTTTTCATATTCTAATCCCTTTAAATATTTTCTCTTATAATCGATGGATTTAAATTTAGCTATTCCAGCCACCCAATTTTTAAATTCACTTTTGTTTTCATCAAATGTATCAATATTATTCCATATTCCAATGAGTACATCATTAATACATTCATCCTGAACACTCTGCAGATTATAAAGATGTTTTTTCACAATTGATTTAATAATCCATCCGTAAGTATCTATAACATAATCTAATGCTTTTTCATTTCTTTTTCGTAGCTGAATAATAAAATTTTCCTCATTAATCTTCATTTTTAACCTCTTTCTAAGCAAGCTTGCATAATTAATTATCCCTTACAACTTATACTTCGTAACCATTTATATGATATCTATCAAAATTCTAAAATAAAATTTCTGTTTACGTCTTCATATACTTAAATTTCAAAATCATAACCCAAATATTAGTTTAAACTAAATAAAGGATATAATAAAAATTCACACCTTTGAATCTTATTATATCCTAATAAATTTAACTATTTTAAATCCCCAAAATTTGCTTAATTTCTTTTACATGTGATCTGCTCACAGGCACTTCAGTATTTTCTTTATCATCAATTATTAATTTATAAGTCCCATTAAACCACGAATATACTTCTTTTATTCTATTAAGATTAACTATATAGCTTCTATGACATCTAAAAAATTGTGTTTTCTCTAATAATTCATATAATGTCTTTGAAGTATAATATGTATCTTTATCTGTTTTTACATAATTTTTTTCATCCTCTGAATAACAAAAATAAATTTTATCTATATCTATCAAAATTATTCTCCCGTTATTTTCACATGGAATCTTATTTACAATACTCTTTATATTTTTTATATCTATCTTATTAATATCATTATTATTAATCCTATCGCAAAGAGTAGATGCTGCACAGTTTAAAGAATCTTTTATTCTATTTTCATCATATGGTTTTAAAATATAATCATAAACCTTAAGCTCAAATGCTTTGATTGCATACTTATCGTATGCTGTTGAAAAAATTAAAATAGTATCTGGTAACATCTTTTTTATTTCTTCAGCTAATTCTAATCCATCTTTTCCTGGTATATTAATATCAATAAATACAATTTCAGGCTCTTCATCTTCTATTATTTTTAATGCGTTTACTCCATCATATGCCTGTGCTACTACATTAAATCTCTCATCTTTAGATACTATGTATTTAAGTTCATCATTTGATATGGTTTCATCTTCTACTATTACTATTTTGAATTTATCAATTACTTTCATACTGCTTCCCCCATGCATATAAAAATAAATATATGGTTATAATTAAATGTTTTTAGGAATATAAAAGCTCACACTGCTTCCTTTATTTGAACTAATTATATTAATATCATACTTTTCTCCATACAGTAACTTTAATCTGTTTCTTACATTTTTTAATCCTAATCCTGTCGATACTGAATTATTTGCATTTTCGAATCCAATTCCATCATCACATATTTCAACATATACATCATTTTCTTTATTACTAACTATAACTTTCACTGTTCCCCCCTCTATCTTTTTTAATATTCCATGCTTTATTGCGTTTTCTACAATTGGTTGAATTATAAGTATAGGAAATTTTATATCTAATAAAGTATTATCTATAAAAAATTCGACCTTCAATCTATTTGAAAATCTAGCCTCCTCTATTGACACATATGCTTTGACCAATGACAATTCTTTTTGAAGAGTTGAGAAATCTCCTTCTATTTCTAATGTTCCTCTAAAATAATCAGATAGGTTAAGTATAAGATTTCTCGCCTTCTCACCATCAGTTCTACAATATGCACCTATAACATTAAGTGAGTTAAATAAAAAGTGCGGTTCTATCTGTGCTTTCAAAGCTTTCAATTCAGCAATTTTGTTTTCCTCTTTCAATTTAACAAGCTTTACTTGTCCATCAACTAATTTTTTTGATCTGTCAACTACCATTACTATTAAAAACACTCCAACTGAATTTATAATAATCATTGATGCCGCTATTTTCTCTTCAAGGAGTATTGCTGTTTCTAAATCACCTGAAAAAATCAAAATAATAATCATTTGTGTTATTTCAGAAACAACTGCTGATAATCCTGCTATAATAGGGCTTAACCCCTTATCTTTAAATATTCTTCTAAAGCCTGCCCCAATAGCTCCTTCAACCACTGTTGAGATAGAACATGCAAGTGCTGTAAATCCACCTAATGTATATCTATGTAGTCCACTTATTATTCCAACTGTTACCCCAACAACAGGGCCACCTAAATATCCAGCTACAATGGTACCTATTGGCCTGCTATTAGCTAGAGAGTTATCTGTTATATATATACCAAAGTACGTTCCTGTAATAGATAAAATCGTAAATAAAACAATCATTATTATTTTATCCTTTTTATCATACTCATCCTTAACAAGATGTTTAATAATATCAGTTTGGAATATTATATATGTAAATATTGTTATAAGTGACATTCTTTCTAACATATCCAGCATTAACATACTATCACCATCCATAACTTTCCTAATATTCTTCTATTTGATTATACTCCTTTAAAAAGCTTTCTTAAATTATAAATTTCTCTTATAAAAGTCAGTGTTAGTCACCTGATTTTTTTGTATGTTTACCCTAAAAATATTGTATTTCACCTGTAAAATATGTTTTTTTATTGCTTGTACTGATAAATTATAGATACAGTAAACATTTACATACTAAAAAGGGGATGTTAATATGAATTCGATTGTTTTAGTAATAGTAGGAGCTTTAGTACTTATACTTGGATACAGACTCTATGGCTGTTTCATTGCTGCAAAAGTACTTGCATTAGATGAAACAAGAAAAGTTCCTTCAGAAGTATTTGAAGATGGTAAGGACTATGTTCCTACTAACAAATGGGTCCTACTTGGTCACCACTTTGCAGCTATAGCTGGTGCAGGCCCTCTTATAGGTCCTGTATTGGCAGCTCAATTCGGCTATCTTCCTGGTACATTATGGATCTTAATTGGTTCAGTTGCAGCAGGTGCAGTTCATGACATGATAATGCTATTCGCATCAGTTAGATTTAATGGTGAATCTATAGCTGAAATTGCAAAACACACTCTTGGTAAAAAAATTGGTTTTATAACTTCTATTTCTGTTATTTTTATTCTTATTATTACTATGGCAGGACTTGGCTTACCAGTTGTTAACTCACTTTATAATAGTCCTTGGGGTACATTTACAGTAGGTGCAACTATTCCAATTGCAATATTTGTAGGTATTTATTTAAGATATATTAGACCTGGTAAAATATGTGAAGCAACTATTATAGGTATGGTATTAATATTACTAGCAGTCATATTCGGGCCACAAGTTCAAGGCACAGCACTTGGAAATTTCTTAACTCTTAATACAAAGCAATTATCAGTAATTTTAGTTATATATGGCTTCTGTGCTGCCGCATTACCAGTATGGTTATTACTATTACCTCGTGATTATCTAAGTACTTATATGAAACTTGGTGTAATTGGTATTTTAGTTGTAGGTATATTAATAGTAAGACCTCAATTACAAATGCCAGCTTTAACACAATATATACACGGTGGTGGTCCTGTAGTTTCAGGTAAGGTATTTCCATTCTTATTTATTACAATTGCCTGTGGAGCATTATCTGGCTTCCACTCACTTATAAGCACAGGTACTACTCCTAAATTGATAAAAAATGAAAAAGATATTCTTCCAATAGGTTATGGTTCCATGCTTCTTGAAGCTTTTATCTCATTAATGGCTTTAATAGCAGCAACTGCATTACCAACTTCTGATTACTTTGCAATTAACTCTTTACCAGAAGTATTTAATAAATTGAATCTAATTCCAAAAGACTTACCAATGCTTCAGACACTTGTTGGCGAACAATTAGCAGGAAGGCCTGGTGGATCTGTATCATTAGCTGTTGGTATGACATACGTATTTCACAATATTCCTGGATTATCTTCAATAATGTCTTACTGGTATCATTTCTGTATAATGTTTGAAGCTTTGTTTATCCTTACAACAATAGATTCAGGTACAAGAATAGGAAGATATTTATTACAAGATCTTTTTGGAAAAATGTATAAACCTTTAGCAAATAAAGACTCAAAGTTTAATCTTATATTCTTTAGTGCTTTAATGTCAGTTACTTGGGGTGCATTGTTATACAGCGGAAATATCTCAACAATATGGCCATTATTTGGGGTAGCCAACCAAACACTTGCTGCTATTGCTTTTGCTATTGGTACATCCGTTCTTATAGAGATTGGTAAAAAGAAATATACACCTATAACAATACTTCCTATGATCTTTATAGCTATAACAACAATGACTGCCTCAATTGAAAATATCTTTGGTAATTATATTCCAAATGGAAAAACAACACTAACTATATTATCATTCATAATAATGATAATGCTTGTAGTCATCGTTGTTGAATGTGTAAAATCTTGGTGGAAGAATTGGAATAAAAATTTTGATTCTGAACTTTTAAATACTAGTAATTCCATAATTTAATCCATAAATTATTTTAAAAGGCATAGTATAATTTTCATTCAAATTATACTATGCCTTTTTCTTATTATTTGAGTAATCCTTTTTCTAAAAGAAAGTCATGCGCTACATCTTTAGCATCCATACCATCAATATCAACCTTACCATTTAAAGTAGCCATTGTTTCTTCATCAAGAATTCCATCCATCTTAGCTAAAACTGATTCTAATTCTGGATGCTTATCTAATACTTCTTGGCTTACGAAATTTACTGCATAATATGGTGGGAAAAATTTAACATCATCTTCTAATGGTACAAGACCTAGCTTTGGTAAAAGTGCATCTGTTGAGAATGCATCTACAACATCTACTTCACCAGAATCTATTGCTTCGTAACGAATTGCTGCATCCAATCCACTTACACTTTTAAACTTACTATTAAAAGTCTTTTCAAGTAATGGAAGACAGTCTTCTCTTTGTACAAATTCAACTGTACATCCAAGTTTAAGCTGATCTGAAACTTTCATAAGGTCAGATAATGTTTTTAAATTATATTTTTCGGCAAGCTCCGGCTTTACACTCATTACATAAGTATTGTTAAATCCTAATGGTTCAGATACATGTATGTTATGTCTTTCCATCATTAAATCTTTAACCTTATTATAAACTGTATCTGGATCATTTTCTATTGGTTCATGAAGCATATCTGAAAGTGCTGTACCAGTATACTCAACAAACATATCAATACTGTCATTATTTAATGCATCAAAACAGAAACTTCCACCATTTAAATTAAACTTTTGATCGACTTTAAGGTCTGTATTGCTTTCAATTAAATCTGTATACATATATCCAAGAATAATAACTTCAGTAAAATTACTTGTGCCAATAACTATTTTATCATCATTTGAGCTAGCAAAAGTTGCACTTAAACTAGAGAATCCAGGAACTAATATAAGCACTGCACATAAAGCAAATACAACTGCTCTTTCTCTTAATTTAGCTTTTTTAGAAACGTTCTTTATTTTTTCAGCTGGTTGTAATCCTTCTGAAGTAATAGCATGTTCTAATCTTGCAAGTATGAAATCAATAGCTAAAGCAAGAATTGATGCAGGTATAGCACCTAATAAAACAAGTCCAGGATTTCTTGAATTTAATCCTAAGTTTATAAACCATCCAAGACCACCAGCCCCTGCAAAAGCTGCAATAGTCATTGTTCCAACTGCTGCTACTGCTGATATACGAATACCTGCCATAATAAATGGCATAGCAATTGGCATTTCTATCTTAAATAATCTCTGCCATTTAGTTAATCCAAGCCCCTTTGCAACTTCAACAGTTTTTGAATCTATGCTTACTATACCTGTATATGTATTCTTTATTATAGGCAATAGTGCATATACAATAACCATTAAAATGGCTGGTTTACTTCCAATTCCTACAAAAGGAACAGCAAATGCTAAAAGTGCTATACAAGGAATAGACTGCATTACATTAGCGATTCCTATAACAATTTGTGATGCTAGTTTGTTTCTTGTAATTAATATAGCAACTGGCACTCCTATAAGAAGTGATATAAAAACTGCTATTGTTGTCATATTCAAATGTTGAATGAATAATTGTAAAAGCTCACTTTTCTTATCCATAAAAAGATTTATAAAATTAAGCAATTATACCACTCTCCTCTACTCTAGAACCATATGGTGCAAATTGTCTGCTTAGTGATGCCAATAGAGCACCTTTTGTTAAATAACCTTGTACATAATTTGAATGGTCAATTACAGGAATAATTCCAGACATATTATAATCAAATGTTGTTATTATCTTTCTTAAATTTGTATCTGTAAATGCATATGGGTATTCTTTCGAAATATATTCTTCAATTGCTCCTGTGTAGTTTTCTTTATCAATTATATCCTCAAGATATAAAACTCCAAGTAATTTACTTTCTTCTGTTACAAGAATACTTTCAATATTATGGTTACCCATAATCTGAATAGCTTGTACCACAGTTCTTTCTTTTGAAATTTCATATGGTTTTTTAAGCATTATATCTTCAGCTTTAACAAACTCTGGATTACTCCATAATTTATTTTTTCCTACAAAGTCTTCAACATAACTGTTAGCTGGATGTTTTAAAATATTTTCAGGTGTATCACATTGAATTACAGTTCCCTCTTGAATTATGCATATTCTATTAGCAAGCTTTATAGCTTCATCCATATCATGTGTAACAAATATTATTGTTTTATTGAAACGTTTCTGTAACTTAAACACTTCATCTTGAAGTTCATTTCTTGTTACAGGATCTAAAGCTGAGAAAGGTTCATCCATTAATATAATATCTGGATCTGCTGCAAATGCACGTGCAACTCCAACTCTTTGCATTTGTCCCCCACTTAATTGAGATGGGTACAAGTTACAATACACATGTGGTTCTAGATTTACCATTTGTAACATTTCATCAACTCTATTAGCGATTTTTGCTTTAGATTCGCCTATTATATTTAGTGTAAGTGCAATATTATCTGCAATTGTAAGATGAGGAAATAGCCCACCTTCTTGAACAACATATCCAATTTTCCTTGGCAAATCAGAAGGATTTAAACTATTAACAGATTCCCCGTTAATTATAATGTCCCCATTATCTATGTTCTGTAATTTGTTTATACTCTTTAATAATGTAGTTTTCCCACATCCACTTGAGCCAATAACAACAAAAAATTCTCCAGTTTGTATTTCAAGATTTATATTTTCTAGTACTTTTTTATTTTTAAAGGATTTTGATACATTCTTTAACTCTATCATCTCTTTCATTCCCTTCTAGAAAACTTATATTTTAATTTTAACTTATCCTTTTAAATTGGGTTCATTTTTTGAACATCTTTATATTATCAGTGTTCATTGTTCATTACAATATGTTCAGATAAAATTTTCAAAAAAAATGTCAGAGCATAAAAGTTTATACTCTGACATCTGTTTTCCTATATTTATATTATTATCTCCATTGTTCTTCTGCTTTCAAATAATAAGAAATTAATTTAGGTTTAGATAACGTATTAATTTCTATCTTATTTAAATCTAACTGTTCATCCTTTCCAAATAAGAATAACCCTTTTATGTTATCATTATTTAAAAATTTAGTTTCTTTCGATATATTAATACTATTGATATCAATGTTACTTTTTGAGGCTAACTGAAATCCCCAGTCTCCAAAAGATGGTACTTGAAGATGATATGGTACAACATTAAATCCTTCACTATTTAAAGTTTTATTTATACACCAAAAAGCTTCTTTTGCATAATAAGGGCTTGTTGATTGTATTGCCATAATTCCGCTTTCATTTAAACTATTACTACATAATCTATAAAAAATATTTGTATACAGTTTATTTAAGCTGTCATCATTAGGATCTGGAAGATCAATAATTATAACATCATATTTTTTATCACTCTGTTCTAGAAATTTATATGCATCTTCATTAACTACATTCATTTTGGGATTGTCTAAGGAACCATTATTAAGCTTTAATATATCTTTATTTGTTTTACAGAGCTTAACTATTTCTGCATCTAAATCTACTAATGTTACATTATTTACTTCATCATATTTTAATATTTCACGCGCTGCTAGTCCATCTCCTCCCCCTAAGATTAAAATTTCACTTTTCACCTTAGCAAGACTCATTGGAATATGTATTAAAGCTTCATGATATCTATATTCATCTGCTGATGAAAACTGTATATTTCCATTAATAAAAAGTCTTAAATCATCTTTATGTTTAGTAAGAACTACTTTTTGATACTGAGTATCCTTTGATAGAATTATCTTATCTCTATACAGATTACCTTCAATATTTTTTGCAATATTTTCAGAGAAAACAGTACCTATCACCATTATTGAAAGAATTGTAATTGCCATCCCTCTAAATATCCTTAAGTTTTTCACATAATTTTTATACTTAAATATTATTATAAGTGCAGTTATTAAATTTAATGTTCCTGTCAAAAATGCTGTTGCAAAGTAACCAAGATTTGGTAAAAGAATTAATGGAAAAACAATAGAACCAATTAATCCTCCAATATAATCAAAACTAAAGATACTTGATAAAGTAATCCTTAAATTGTTAGAATTATCTTCTATTATTCTTGTTAATAAAGGAATTTCAAGCCCAACAAAAGTACCTATTAAAATTATTTCTAAATACATAATAAGTCCATATGATTCCAAATATATATTAGACATAAATAAAATTATTGAACATATTCCACCAATAAATCCAACTCCGATTTCAACTAGTATAAAATAGTCAAATAAGTTTTTCTTTATATATTTTGATATATATGAACCAAATCCCATTGCACACATATATATTCCTATAGTTATTGAAAACTGCTTTACACTATCCCCAACTAAATACGAACTCACTGAACTTATGAGCACTTCATATATTATGGAACATCCAGAAATGATAAGTGTTGTAAGCATTAAAACCTTATAATTAAACTCTTCTTTTTTATCTACCATTTTAATAAATTGCCCCGCTTATTACTAGTGAAAGCCCTATGAATAATCCCATTATCATAAGTCCAACTGCTGGATTACCATCACCAATTTCTTTATCTAAATCATATTTTTTATTAAATACTTTTACAACTAAATAACCTAATAAACAGAAAGCAATACCAATTACAAAATACAATAAAGTACTTCCTATTCCTTCTAATAAAGTTTGTTCGGCTTCATATGCTACTTTTGATATTATGACATTTTTAAGTATCATTCCAACCGCAATATATGATCCAGCGGTAATGTATCCGACTGCTATATTCCTCTTTTTTATTTCTGTTGGAAAATTACATGGTATTATTAAATCCACTATAAATGTTCCACTAATCATTAGTATTATTCCAAGACATGAATAAATTACTGTACTAATTATTTCTTCCATTACTTCTCCCCCTACTTTCCTGAACTTGTTCCTCCACCAGATGAAGTTCTTGTACTAGCACTACTCTGACGAACACTATATGAATAATCTTTATATTTATCATTTATATTTGAATCTACATAGTCATATGTATCATTATAAAAACCACTAGTATATTTTTTATATTTATTCTGATCATCAAAATATCCTCTGCTATAATAATATCTTCTATAATAATTTGAGGATACAGTACTTGATCTATAAAGCCTGTTCGTACTTGAATATGAATAAAGTCTAGATGATACTTGAATTAAAGTTTCATTATTTGTTTCATCAACATATACAAGACAATACTCATACTTAGTTAATATTGCAACTGTATTATCTTCTGTATTTTCCTGAACATCTTCAACCTTTCCTTTTACTGAATCAATTAGTTTTTTTGCTGCTTCTTCAACACTTAAACTTGTACCATAAACATCTGCTTTTTCTTTTGAATTAAGATCTGAAGTAATCGATGTCACATATGTAAAATTCAAATCTTTCTCTAAAAAATTCCGCATTTTATTTTTATTTCCTATGGATGCAACTGAAAGTAACCCACCTAAAATTATAATGATAATTATTAATGGAATTATTATTTTTAATAATCTATTCATCTTTTTTTGTTTTTCATTATTCTTATAATTTGAATTATTCTCTTGATTTAAAGTAAGATTTTCTTTCGATATTATTGTAATTTCATCTTTATCAAGATAATGTCCAGTTGAATATTCTGTTTCCCCACCCCATCGTTCTATACTTATTAATTTTTCTTCAGTTGAATCTTCATATTCTTCAAAATCCATAGTTTCATTTTTATCAACATCTACCTCTCCAAAACATGAAACTACTTTAGCTTTTCCGTAATCAGCTCTCTTATATCCTGATGTATTTAATTTCCTATTTATCTCAGTATAAATAGCATATTCATCATATGTAGAATCTACACTAAGCCATTTTATACTTCTATTTTTTAAATTTTTTATCTTATATTCTTCCCATTTATAGCAATCTGCTAAATTATAAAAAGTTATCCCTCCTATAACTAAAAATTCTTCTTCATCAATTTGAATCTTATAATTTAACTTTAAATCTAAATATTCTTTCATTTTAATTTATCCCCTAATTATATTTACACATTAATAATATACCTTTACGTTAAATATATGTCAATTAAGTCAATTTAATCAATATTATTAATGAAAAATTAGAAAGACTAATATATAATCAGTCTTTCTGCAATAATAGTTTTCTATTTTTCAATTTTTAACAAATTATAAATAACTTGTGCTGTTTGCCCATTAGTCATATTACCTTTTTCATTAAAGTTTCCATTACTATCGCCTTTTATAATATCTAATCCATAACATATTGCTGCATATCCCTTGTAATCATTACTTACATTATCTTTGAAAGGATTTACAAATATCTGTGAATTCTTAGCTATTGGCTCATAATTTAAGTATCTTACAACGTATTTTGCAACTTCACCATTAGTCAAAATATGATCAGGGGATTTTTCTTCAGATTTAATTATTTTATTTCCTATAAGCATCTCATACAATTCATCTTCATCATAATAACTCATATCTGGTGTATATAAATATTTAAAGAAGTTTGCTTGAGTAATATAACTGTCTGGATTGAATTTATCACCTTCAAGATAATATCCATTATTCGACAGTTCTTTTATTACATTTTCATAAGCATGTCCTGTTATATCTGTATATGTTGGCAGATTATTTTCTTTATACTTCTTTCCATCATAACCTATACGTACTCCTGTCATTGGATCTAAAAGATATTGTTCTTGTAAATTGCTAAAATTATAGATTAATGATACTTTATCTTTATCAATTTTTTCATATTGAAGGTCAAATCCAATATCATCACTTATCTTATCAAACACTATATCTTTTGATATTACATTATTAAGACTTGGAAAAGTTACATTTGTAAACCATTGATTTTCATAATTTATTATTTTTCCTGTAGTTTTATCTATTGATATAGATAGATAATTATTTGTATATTCATATCCATTCACCATACGAACATATTTAAATGTATAATAATTACCTTCAGCATTTTCTTCTTCTGGAATATATTTTACTTTTTTATACTTTTCAGCAGCTACCTTCTTCAAAAAACTATCACATTTATTTTTAGCCTCTGAATAAGAGATGTTATTTTTTACTTCTTCATTGTTATCATAAAAATAAAAGGAAAGTAATTCTCCTGTCTTAGCATCCACGCTTCCATTTCCATTTTCAAAAGAAATATTCCAGATATATTTACTATCAACGTAATCACTCTTTTCCAATGATGCGTTGTTTACTTTATCATTGGCTTTTAATGAATCAAAATTATCTTTAATAACTTTCTCAGCATCTTCTTTAGATATTAATTGTGCTGTCTTTTGAATTTCATTGATTTCCTCTTTAGTTAAAGTACTTTCCTTCCCGTCTGAAACTGCAGCATCTTCTGTCATTAATTTAGATGAATTATTTAAGCCTTTATTTAAAATATTATCTGAATAAATATTTACTACTTCTGATGTCTTTGCATCAATCCCTTGAAGTTTATCTTGTTTTATTGAGTAAGCTGGAAAAACATTCAACTTTTTATTTTTATAATCATATCTAGAATAATACTTTAAATCTATTCCTATTTTCTCTAAATAAGCTTTCTTAGCTGCTTCTTTATTTATTATTGAATCTTTAGATGAAAATATATAATTTTTAACATCGTTGTTATTTCTTATAAGCGATGTTACTTCCCCATTATATTTATTTATACTTAAATCAATAGTATTAAATGAAACTGGAATATTATTTACAAATTGACCAAATTTAAACTCATAATCACTACTTTGAGACAAATTTGATCTATCATCAATAATTTTTATTGAACCTTCTTTAAACTTTACTGACTTTTGCATGAATTTTTCCGCAATAGCTTTTGCGTCTTCTTTTGATATCTTAGCTAGTCCACTTGAATCATTATTAGAATCAAATTTATGATATTCAAGTATATTCCCATTATCATCAACTTGTATCGATATACTTTCTCCATCTTTGTTAGACCAATCTAAAGTATAAGCTCCACTAGACTCATTTTCTTCTGTATTTTCATTATAATAATAAGAAAAATCTGAATATTCCTCTGGAATAGTTATAATGTTTTTTGCACTAACAATTGCTTTTTCGAGATTACTTCCATCATTTTCTGATGCAAATGCGACTACAGAAGTAGATATTGTTATACACATTGCTAATATAAGACTTAATAATTGTTTTCTTTTCAATATAAAAACCGCCTTTCAAAAATTGATAGATATGATCTAATAAAAAAATAACCATGGTAATATTTATTATTTAAGAATATATTACCATGATATTGTATAAAAGGCACATCTTATATATTTCTTTAAGATTAATTTAATATTAGATCAATAGAAATAAAATAATTTGTTGCTATTGACATCAATCTAATTTCTATTCATGTTCTAAATATTATAATAATTTTTCATATTTTCTAAAAAGTATTAATGATACTATTGATGCAGCTATCTCAGAAATAGGGAATGAAACCCACACCCCATTTACACCTAAAACTCTTGATAATATTAGCGCTAATGGAATAATAATTATAAATTGACGTACTAAAGATATTATAAGAGATAATTTCCCATCACCTAATGCTTCAAAAGTTCCAGATAATATAACACTACCTGAGGAAATAATAAATCCTATACTAATAATTCTTAGAGCTGTACTCCCCATACTCATCATATTATCATGTGCATTGAACATCATTAAAACTTTTTCTGGGAAAAATACTGATATACATGTACCAATTATCATAATTATTGATGTTAGCATAATACTTATTTTTATAGTATTTAGTACTCTATCCCTTTGTTTCGCACCATAATTATAGCTTATAATTGGGCGCATTCCTTGTATTAGTCCATTTGTAGGCATATATACGAAAGTTTGAAGCTTATAATATATCCCAAGTACTGCAACTGATACATCTGATATGCTTGCAAGAATCCCATTTAAAACGCTAATTAATATTGATGGCATTGAAAGCATGATGGATGAAGGTAATCCTACAGCATAAAGCTTTCTCACAGTACTTTTATCAAATCTAAAATTTTTAAAGTTCATTTTTATATCATAATTCTTCTTTCTAAATATAAAGATATATATTATAAATACAGTTATTTGCCCAGTTATGGTAGAAATAGCTGATCCTAAAACTCCAAGTGATGGAAAACCAAATTTTCCGAAAATCATTATCGGACAAAGAATTATATTTATAATGCATCCTAGTGCCTGCATCATCATTGGAATTATCATATTGCCTACTGCTTGAAACATTTTTTCCATAGAAAGCTGAAATAATAATCCAAATGAAAAGCATATTACAACTGTTGCATATTGGTGTCCATATCTTAGTATTTCTTCATCATTAGTAAATATTCTTAAAAATGGATCTACCAAAAATAACCCTGCTACAACAAAAATCAATACATGAATCAATGTAAGTACCATTCCATGTGTTGCTGCTTTATTTACATCTTCATTGTTCATAGCCCCAAGGCTTCTAGCCATGCATGAATTTATTCCAACTCCAAAACCAATAGCTACAGCTGAAACTATATTCTGAAGTGGAAACACAAGTGAGACAGCTGTTAGTGCATTTTCACTTATTTGGGATACAAATATACTATCAACAATATTATACATAGACTGAATTAGCATAGATATCATAGTTGGTACAGACATAGAAATTAGTAGTGGAAATATAGGCTTTACTTTCATTGGATTTTCAATTTTATTCATTATAAGTCTCCTCTCCAAACTGCTATTATATTTCTGAACAAACAAAAAAAGCTATAAATTCTTCTGTTTATATCAGAAACAGAAAAATTTATAGCCTTAGGCAGTCATTATTATTTTTTTATAGTATATCAAAACTATTTAAATTAATCAACTTTTTAGAAAATCTAAATTATGAACTTATCCATCTCATTTTTTATTATATTTGAGTATTCTATTGATTCTCTTACATTAGATAATACTAATTCTGACTTATCATGAATATCTGTTGATTTTTGTGCAATATCTGTTGTGCCTTGTGCACCTTCACTTGCTGTTTTAGCAACTTCATCAATTGCGGACAAAACATTATCTAGCGATGCAGTTAACTCTTCTGCAGTAGCGCTAAAATCAGTAATTAGACTCTCTACAAAAGTTGCATCATTTTCATATTCATTTGCTATTATTATAAATTTGTCATAATCTTTAGTTACATCTTCTTTAACAAAATTTAATAGCATATTAGAATTATCTGATAGTGAAGTTACAGCATCTGTAACTTCTTTAGTTACTATTTGAATATTTTCAACTGCCTCCTTAGATTGCTCTGCTAATTTTCTAATTTCTTCTGCTACAACCGAAAATCCCTTTCCTGCCTCGCCTGCTCTAGCGGCTTCTATAGCTGCATTTAATGCTAATAAATTTGTTTGCTCTGTTATACCTAAAATCACATCTGCTAATACTTTAATCTTATCCACTACTTTTGCACTCTTAAGAGCTTCTTCTAATTTATACTGTATTTCATTACCTAATTTATCAGCTCTTGATTTAGATTCAGTTGCTTTTTTCTTTGTAGTCTTTGCACGTTTTGTTATCTCAATAGCCTGTGTTGCTCCTTCTTCTGATTTCTTTGCTATAGAAGCTGATGCTGCATTTATTTCATGTGTTGATGCAGACATCTCTTCTGATGATGCTGCACATTCTTCCATTCCTGCCGCTAGTTCTTCTGTTACTGCTGAGACACTTTCTATATCTTCATTTAATACACTAATATTTTCACCTATCTTTTCTGCCATTGCATTATTTCCATTTGCAGCATTTTTAGCTTCATATATCAAATTTCTAATTGCACTATGCATATTTTCAAGGGATTTAGCTATTATTCCAAAATCATCTTTTCTATTTAAAAGCTTCTCTGGTATTTCTTCTTTAAAATTTCCAGTAGCCATGATTTCCAAGCTTTTAATTATAGATTTAAATCCATTTAAAATCTCTTTACTTATTATGATGGTAAGCACAATTGATGCTAAAATAGCTACAACTACTATAATGAAAAATTTACTAATATTATCTGTTACTATGTCATTTAGTTCTTTTTTATTTTCATTCACACTTTTGTCTATATCATCTGTATAATTTCCTGTTCCTATAACCCATTTAAATGGTTCAAATGCTTGGCTATAAGATCTTTTAGGTGATGCTTTTGTTTCACCTTCCTTTGGAAAATAATAATCTGTATACCCTCCTCCATTCTTCCCATTTTTTATTATATCTGCAACCATCTTATATCCGTTAGCATCTTCAGTGTTAATTCTATTGGTTCCTTCTGTATCACTCCCTAAAAGAACAACGTTATCTCCCTCATATGTATCAATCCAAAAGTATCCATTTTCACCATATCTCATTTCTCTAACTAAATCAGCCGCTAAAAGTTTTGCTTCATCTTCTGTGTATTCCCCATTTTGATAGTCCTTATAAATTTCATTTATAACGCTAATAGCAGCACCGACTTGATTTTTAATTTCATCATCATAATCACTTCTCATAGCTTTTTCTAATGAATTCAAAGAGTCAGTACTTAATTTTCTTTCTTGATATATACCTACAATGGATGTTATAAGTATACCTACTACTAATAATGATGCCATTCCTATAATCTTTGTTTTGATTTTAAAATTTTGTAGCATATAATCTCCCCCTTAAAAAGCAATTTTGATAACGTTTTCTTGATTTTATTATATACTTTTTTATTATATATTTCAAATTTATTAAATTTTGGTAAAATAACAATATAGGACCAATGCTTCATATTTACTTAATTCTACTTATTTTAATAATATTTTACAATATATTCTTTTAAAAAATATATTTGTTATATAATACACCCAATTCCATACAAGATATTATTCTAAAATAAAAGATTGAGATTTACTGAATTTCTATATTCTTAGCAAACCTCAATCTTATATTAATTTTAATATTCTATTTTAACAAATTTCCTTCTCTTATTAAGCTAAATAATGTATTTATATATTAGAATAATTTATTAATTTTATTTTATTATCTTTTATATATTCTTTTATTTCTCTACTGGTTAATGTTGATAACTCTTTAGTTCTTTCTAGCAAATAAGAACTTGAATTTAATATTTTTTCATCTAAATATGCTGGATGACACATTATCTCTAAAAATTCTGTATCTTTGTTCTTAATTAATAAATTTATAAAATTTTTATATTCTATATTTTCTTTACCATAAAACTCTTCTGTAAATATCATTCCTTTATTTAATTTTTTTAGTTTCTCTATACTCTTATCATTTACTTTTCTTATTGGCAAGTTATATTTTTTTGAAAACTCCATAACTACTTCAAATACCATAGGTTCCTTGTGTACATGATGATGGCTATCAATATGGGTTGGTTTTATTCCAAATGAAAGAAATTTTTCAAATTGAGCATTAAACTCTTTTCTTATATCCTCAATTTTAGCTATCTTCATTATTAAACTATTACTTTTGAAATTCCCATTCTCATCTACTAAGGATTGTACATCTTTTGATAATGGCTTTCCTGCAGTTAATACAAAATGTATCCCTACTCCAAGATCATTATAATTCTTGGATAAGTTTGCAGCATATTCTGCATCTTCCATGTTACACATAAGAGTAGTTGATTTAACAATACCATTTTTGTGTGCTTCTAATATTCCAAGTGTTACAGCTTTTGATACTCCGAAATCATCTGCATTTACTATTAATTTCATTATACTATCCTCCATATGTCATACGTCTAAAATAGACTTTTCATTAATAAATTAAAGCAACATCTTACTATATTGTAAAACAACTGTAACGTTACACATTAATTTGCATAACGTTACTATACTTGTCCATAATGATATAATTATTATTTTCTTTAATAATTATTTAATATAGACTATTCTACATAATCCTTTCCAATAGAATTAGCTGTTAAAATTGCTGCATATACATCCTTTGCAGATACATGAAATGGCATATTATGAATTGACTCTCCTTCTGCAGTAGCAGCTTTAGCAACTTCCATAATTTCTTCTTCTTTTATTTCTGTAATTCCAAGTTGTTTTAATGTTACTGGAAGTCCCACTCTACAACAGAAATCTATAACCTCTGCAATTTCTTCTTCAGGTGCATCTTCTAGTACAAGTTGTACTAATGTGCCAAATGCAACTTTTTCTCCATGATACATATGGTGACACTGTGGAAGAACTGTAAATCCATTATGAATTGCATGTGCTCCTGCAAGTCCACCACTTTCAAATCCAATTCCACTTAATAATGTATTAGCTTCTATTACTTTTTCTACTGCCTTTGTGCATACATTATTTTCTACAGCTTTAATAGCCAGCTCACCTTCTGTTATTAAAGTATCATAGCAAAGTTCTGCTAGTGCCATAGCTGCAAGAGTTGGTGTTCCAAATGCACAAGTTTGAGAACCTGATGCATTGCAAGCTCTTGCTTCAAAATATGTTGCAAGTGCATCTCCCATACCAGATGCCAGAAGTCTTGTTGGTGCTTGTGCAATAATATCAGTATCTACTAATACTAGATTTGGATTTTGCTTTAAGAATAAATATTTTTCAAACACACCATCCTCTGTATAAATAACTGATAAAGCACTACAAGGAGCATCAGTTGATGCTATTGTCGGAACTATAACAACCGGCATATTCTTACAATAACCTACACTTTTTGTAGTGTCTAGAATCTTTCCACCTCCAACACCAATTATAACGTCTATATTATTATTGTTGCATATCTCCATTATACGGTTAATCTCTGTAGTACAACATTCACCGTTAAACTTTTCATATATTATACTGCATTCGTTTTCAGAAAAGCTTTTATCAATTGTATCTTTTACTCTCTTGAATCCTCCTTCTGTTAAAAGACATAATGCGTTCTTTCCTAATTCTGAAACATACTTTGATAAATTTGCAAGCTCTCCACTTGCTTGTACATATTTATTTGGTGCAATAATTATTTTAGCCATACCTATTCCTCCTTAATAAATATTTTATCTCTCAACTTTATTGTAACTAATACAAATTTAATATCAAGTTAAAATTTGAATTTTCTGAATATTTTATTTAAATGCATTCTTTAACGGTATTTTGGCTGAATTTCTACAATATGATCCTTATATTTCTCAATTCATTTGAAACATAAATATACTTTTGTTTTGAAATTCACATTGCAGTATATCTTGCTCTTCTTATTATATAAAATAACTTTAATGAATAATCCACAATATTTTTATTAAGATCCCAATTGCAGCATAGCTGCTCTTTGGCATATAATGCTTGGTGAGGCACGAGCCTAGCAGTATAGCCCATCTTCATCTACTGATGAAGATGTTTCCTTAACCAGAGAGCCCAAATCTTGCATTTGGTACGAATCGATTACACCTACAAATGCATATGAGCAGGCGTTCCATTTAAAATAATCTATTATAAATACATATAAAATTAAGCATAAGATACGAATTACAGCATAACTGCCCTTTTTAGCGGTGGAATTCTTAGTTTAGTGCGTTGGCAGCTATTAAATTCTTTTTCTTAATTTTATAGTTTTTTAAGATCCGAATTGCAGCATAGCTGCTCTTTTTATTAAGATCCGAATTGCAGCATAGCTGCTCTTTTTATAGGTGTATATCTTTTCCCTCCACAATTTGTTATAATTAGTAGCGAATTAATTTATTTTTGATAAAATTGGCAATAATTAAAATAAAAACGAGGTGTTCTTATGAAAACTAATTATAAAAATACAGAAAACAAGTTTGAGGTTAAAGATAACATTACATTAATGACAGTATTAAAAAAGAATGGTTCTGAGATTACAGCTAAAATAGATACTACAGATTTAGATAAAGTTAAAAATGCGGGTGTTTGGTTTGCAGAATGGAATAAAGATTCTAACAGCTATACAATTCAAAATATCAGTACAACTGCTGTTAACAAAAAATCTAAGCCATTAAAGCAAAGCTTACAAAACTTTGTTATGGATGCAAATTCCAATACACCAATAATACATATCAATAAAGATACATTAGATAACAGAAAATCTAATTTAACTTTGTTTGATAGAAAAGAAAAGAATGAAATTGAAAAATTAGATAATAATACAATAGCTATTCTTTTAAAAGATAAGAATGGTAATGTAACTTCAAGAGCTTTAATTTCTTCTGAAGATTTAAATAATGTTGTAACAAACGAATATACTTGGGTTAATCACAAAGTAAAAGGCGAACCTTGTGTTATCGCAAATACTCCAAATGGAAGAATTCATTTAGACACAGTAATTATGGGTACTTCAGAAGGTGAAAAAATACATCATATAAATTTAAATCCATTAGATAATAGACGAGAAAATTTAGAAATTAAAAGTGAACCTATTGAGTTTTAAAATACATCTAAATTAAAATTTTAGATATATTTTTATAAAATCAATATTCCTTTACGATTTTAATGGTTTTTAAAGATATATTGATTTTTTACAAATTTTAATATATAATAGTTCTAAAATTGTATATGGCGTTGATTAGAAGTAGTAATAATTATTATATCTTAAGAGAACTATTGGATGGTGTAAAATAGTGTTATATGATTATGAACTTGTCTATGAGCTTACTTGTTAGAAGCAGGTACGGGTAATCCCGTTATAATGTCGAGTGAAAAGATTTAGTTTATCTATTTCTTTTAATAAGAGTGGTACCACGGAAATTACGCTTTCGTCTCTTAAATTTAAGAGATGAAAGCTTTTTTATTATATTTAAGAATAAATTCATTACAATTGACAATTAACAATGACGGATTAAATAGCTAAAACTATTTATGGATTCTATATATTGCATATAACTTTCCTTAGGAAAGTTAATCACTTATAGTAATTTTCATAAAAAATCACTATATAAAATTCAAAAGAAATTACGAAGTAATTTCCTCCTCAATTGTGCATTGTGAATTGTGAATTATAAATTGATAAAATTTGGAGGTTTAAAATGTCAAATTACAGTACTAAAATCGATGAAAAATGGCAAAAGATTTGGGAAGAAAACGAAACATATAAATTTGATGATACAAAGCTAGATAAAAAGCTTTATACTCTTGAAATGTTCTCTTATCCATCTGGAGCTCAATTACATGCTGGTCACTGGTTTAACTATGGACCAACAGATACTTGGGCAAGACTTAAAAGAATGCAAGGATATAATGTATTCCAACCAATGGGATTTGATGCCTTTGGTTTACCAGCAGAAAACTATGCTATAAAAACCGGTATACATCCTGAAGATTCTACTTTAAAGAACATTGAAACAATGGAAAAGCAATTAAAATCAATGGGTGCTATGTTTAACTGGGAAAATGAAGTTGTTACTTGTCTTCCTGATTATTACAAATGGACTCAATGGTTATTCTTAAAATTATATGAAAAAGGTTTAGCTTACAGAAAGAAAGCACCCGTTAATTGGTGTCCATCTTGTAACACAGTTTTAGCTAATGAACAAGTTGTTGAAGGTGAATGCGAAAGATGTGGAACTGAAGTTACAAAGAAAGATTTAACTCAATGGTTCTTCAAAATCACTGATTACGCTGATGAATTATTGGATAAATTAGGTAGCTTAGACTGGCCTGAAAAGACTAAATCAATGCAAAAGCACTGGATTGGAAGATCTTACGGTGCACAAGTTACATTTAAGGTTAAAGATTCTGACTTACAATTTGATGTATTTACAACAAGAGTTGATACATTAAATGGTGTAACTTATGTTGTTTTAGCTCCAGAAAACAAATTAGTTGATGAACTTACAACTCCGGAAAACAAAGCTGCAGTTGAAGAATATAAAGAAGCAGCAGCTAAACAATCTGATATAGAAAGACAATCATCATCTAAAGAAAAGAGCGGTGTATTCACTGGTTCATACGCTATTAATCCTATAAATGGGAAAGTAGTTCCAATATGGATTGCTGACTATGTATTAGCTACATATGGTACTGGATGTGTTATGGCAGTTCCAGCTCATGATGAAAGAGACTTTGCATTTGCTACAAAGTTCAATTTACCTATAGAAAGAGTTATTACTGATAAAGTAGGAAATGAACCTGAACTTCCATTCTGTGAACATGGTATACTTGTTAACTCTGGAAAATTTGATGGTTTAACTACTAATGAAGCTAAAAAATCTATAGTTGCTGAGCTTGAAAAAGATAAACTTGGTGAAATGAAGGTTAACTTCAGATTAAGAGACTGGCTTGTATCAAGACAAAGATACTGGGGTGCCCCAATTCCAATCATCTACTGTGACGATTGTGGTATAGTTCCAGTTCCAGAAAAAGATTTACCAGTAAAACTTCCATATGATGTTGAATTTACTCCAGATGGTAAATCACCACTTAGTAAATGTGAAAGTTTCATAAACACTACTTGCCCATGTTGTGGTAAGCCAGCTAAAAGAGAAGCTGATACTTTAGATACATTTGTATGTTCATCTTGGTATTACTTAAGATATGCAGATAATAAAAATGAAGATGCACCTTTTGATCCAGAAAAAATCAATAAGATTTTACCAGTAGATAAATACGTTGGTGGTCCAGAACATGCATGCATGCACTTATTATATGCAAGATTCATAACTAAAGCATTAAGAGATATGGGATACTTAAACTTTGATGAACCATTCTTAAGCTTAACTCACCAAGGTTTAATATTAGGACCAGATGGACTTAAAATGAGTAAATCAAAAGGAAATACTATTTCTCCTGATGATTACATTAAACAATATGGTGCTGATGTATTCAGAATGTACCTAATGTTTGGTTTTGGATATACTGAAGGCGGAGCTTGGAGTGATGATGGAATCAAATCTGTTGGTAAGTTTGTAGATAGAATTGAAAGAACTTTAGAACTTTCTAGAGAAGTTATAAATTCATCTGAAAATACTAAGACTACAATAGATGCACCTGAAAAAGAATTAAACTTCTGGAGACATACTGCAATCAAAGGTGTAACTGAAGATGGTAACAAGATGCAATTTAACACTGCAATTGCAAGACTTATGGAACTTACAAATGCGCTTAACAAGTACCTTCAAGAAGGTGTTAAAAATCCAGCCTTCTTAAAAGAAACTGTTGTTGATTTCATCAAACTATTAGCATCATTTGCACCTCACTTTAGTGAAGAACAATGGAGCTTACTTGGATACAATACTACTGTATTTAATGAGAGATTACCAGAGTTCGATCCAAATGCATTAGTTAAAGATGAAGTTGAAATAGCTATTCAAATTAATGGTAAGATTAAAGCTAAAATAATGCTAGCTTCTAATTTAGATGAAGAAGGCATTAAAGCTGCTGCATTAGATAATGAAATAATAAGAGAAAATACTAATGGTAAAAACATTGTAAAAGTTATTGTTATTAAGGGAAGACTTGTTAATATAGTTGTAAAATAAAAAAGGGCATATACCCAATGTCATTTAAATAAGACTTTTTCTTATCTAATCCACCTAAGAATATTATAAAATTCTTAGGTGGATTTTTATTTGTGCATTTTTTTGATTTAAAATATATTTTTGGGCATGACAAATAAACAGACTTACATCTGTTTTTTGAAATAATATTTATTTTATGCTACTCTATAAAGGAAACTAACCGAAGATTTGGAACGAATTTTTCGAGGATCTTTCCTTCCTTTTCTTACAGGTAAAATATTCTTTTGAATTAAAGTTTCAACATCAGGAGGATGTTCATCGTCGGATTGTTTGAAAAAGTACATGCAAATGTAGATTGCATTTGTAAAATTTACTTGATAATCATGCTTTCTTTGTTTATTGGTGATAACTACATTGCAGGTAATTATTTCACAGAAATTATACATAGTAAGCTTGGCAAACACTTCCTGTACGATGTATTCCACCTTTTTAGAATGAAAATTTACTAATCCAATCGCATACTTTAACTCTCTAAATGATGTTTCTATGCCCCATCTCATATGATAAAGTTCCTTTATCTTCTCAGCAGAAAATTTATTTTCGTTTAAATTAGTTATTATGGTTTCATAAGTATCATCTGAAATTTTGAATCTTATGACTCTAAACTCAATCGGATAAAAATTATGACTTTTTAATTCTAAGTAATCAAATTTAGAGTTTGTAGGCATAAATTTATATATTTCTGGGTTATTTTTTATCTCTTTCGTTTGTCTTCTTGTAAGTTGTAAATTAATCTTCTTATCGAACGCTCCGCAAGAAGGTAGTTTAAGGCTGGATGCAATTCCTTTGCTACAAATATCTTTTACTCTTATTACATATTTCCAACCTTTTTCTTCTATATGTGCAAATGTGTTATAACTCTCGTATCCACGGTCGGCAATAATAATTACATCACTATCAATAGTGGATTTATCAACCATATTAGTAAGAGCTAAATTTTCATTGAGCTCTCGAACGGGTTGAACACATCCATCAATATATACTTTATTGCATAAATCAAATAAAGCATTTAGATGAAGCACATTAAATCCTTTAGCATTATCTTGGCACTTAACATATGTGTCTGTATCCTTAGGATTGTGAGCAATATTAAGTTTTGAGCCATCAATAGCCAATAATCTATATCCATCAAATAATTTATAATGGTCAAAAGAACTAGTAAAGTTCTTAAATAGATACTCAGAAGCATCAGGTAATATTTTTGATCTCTGTTGTACAAAAGCCGAAGCGGTAGCAGTATTAATATCAAATTTAAAATAATCTAATAACTCTTTATAAATAGTATTTCCACCCATTGATAATAGAAGTTTCATGACAGCTTGGAATGATAATTTCCTATTTCTAACGAAATCCTTGCCGGGATTTTTGACAAAAGATTCGGACGATTTTTCCATTTCATTAATAATTGAATTTAGTTTTTCCTTAACATAATGACAGTATTTTTTCATTAGCAAACCTCCTAAATTTATACATATATTTAAGGGGCTTCGCCGCAAAATCCACTCTATTTGTCAAGTGTTTTTCGTAATTTTTGCAAAAAATAACGGGCATGTATTTCTACATCCC
>ENA-OXEC01000243-OXEC01000243.1-human-gut-metagenome-genome-assembly--contig:-NODE-243-length-31799-cov-38.3838_pt1 | contig 31799 bp, 31 predicted proteins | sample MGYA00249351_ERZ652235 | MGnify/ENA primary metagenome ERZ652235 (study PRJEB26925, sample SAMN05826906) | human gut metagenome | biome: ENVO:2100002; feature: ENVO:00000062; material: ENVO:00002003...
TTTTTCAAGCAGAAGACGGCATACGAGATCTGCGCATGTCTCGTGGGCTCGAAGATGTGTATAAGAGACAGATGTATAAGAAAGTAGAAAGAAAAAAGATAGCTATAAATACTATAGGTATGTGGGGATTATATATAGTTTCATATTATTTGTTCAGCTTATTTTTATCGACTTTTAAAGAAAATATAAATTTAGTTGATGTATTTAATTTACTATTCAATAGCAGTAATATATTCATGTCAACAATAGGGGTTTCACAAAATATTGATAATTTAGTAGTGAGATTTCCTTTAATTATAAGTATCTATATACTAACTCCATTAGTAATTTTATATATAACATCATTAGTTGATGGTAAAAATAGAAATATATTAACTGATAAATTAGAAGATGAATTTGATGCTAAATATATAAAAATGTTACCACATATTAATTCAGAAGAAAAATTAGCTTTTTTAGAAGCGTATTTTTCTGGTTTAGATAGAGAATATTTTAGAAAATATTTATCAATAAATCGTAATATTTCTATTATACATGATTATTCAGCAGGATCAAATGCAACTACAATGTTGTGTACGGATGGAAAACAAACCTTTTTTAGAAAGTATGCTTTTGGAGCTGATGGAGAAAAATTATATGATCAAATTAAATGGTTGCATGAACATGAAAAAGTATTGACTTTACCTAAAATTATTTCTGAAGATAATGGTAAAGGGTATTGTTACTATGATATGCCGTATGATAATTCTTGTGTTGGATTTTTCAACTATATTCATTCAATGTCTGTAGATAAAAGTTGGAATATTATGAGAGAAGCTTTAGGGGAACTTGAAGATAAACTGTATTGTATAAATAGTAGAAAAGCTGATAAGGACACCATACATAATTATATAGAAACGAAAGTGTTAAAGAATATTGATAAGATTACAAAAGCAAAAGGATTAAAAAATCTTTTAGAATATGATGAATTAATAATTAACGGTGTGAGATATAAAAATTTAAAATATTTTTCAAAATATTTTAAATTTGATTATTTATATAATATTTTTAAAGATGATATGTATTCAGATATACATGGTGATTTAACTATTGAAAATTTAATATGTAGAAGAGAATCTGAGAAAGAGAAAGATTATTATATAATTGATCCAAATACAGGAAATGTACATGATTCGCCTAATTTGGATTATTCTAAGCTTTTACAATCCTTACATGGGGGATACGAGTTTTTAATGAACACTAAAACAGTAGAGGTGAATAAGAATCAAATTAATTATCTATACATAAAATCAGCAGCATATAATGAATTATTTGAATTATATAAGAAGTTTTTAGAAAATAAATTCTCGTATAATAAAGTAAAGAGTATATTCTTTCATGAAATAATACATTGGTTAAGACTTATGCCATATAAAATAGAAAAGGATTCTAAAAGAGTGGCTATGTTTTATGCAGGATTAATAATAGTAATTAATGAAGTTATAAATACATATGGGGAGAAAGAATAATGAAAAATAAATTAGCTATTTTTGATTTAGATGGCACGCTATTTAATACAGAAGATGTTAATTTTGCAGCATATTCATCAGCATTAAATTATTATGGATATGAGTTAGAATATGAACATTTTTGTAGAGAATGTAATGGACTAAGCTATAAGAAGTTTTTGCCACCAATAATTAATAATGATGAAAATTTACTAGAAGAAATACATAAACTAAAAAAAGATTTATATTCAAAAAATTTAGGAAAAGCAAAAGTTAATGAACATCTCTTCAATATTATTGAGTTAATAAAAAATGACTATTATTTAGCAGTTGTCACCACTGCCTCGAAGAAAAATTGTTTAGATATATTAGAATATTTTAATAAGAGAGAATTATTTGATTTAATTATATCGCATGAAGACATAAAAAATGTTAAGCCTGATCCAGAAGGATTTATAAAAGCTATGAAATATTTTAATATTAGTCCAAAAGAAACTATCATATTTGAAGATTCTTATGTTGGAATAGAAGCAGCTAGAAATAGTAAAGCTAATGTATTTGTAGTAAATAAATTTTAAAATATTTAGGAATTCAAATAGACAATAAAGAAATAAAAAAGAAAATAAGACTATCAATATAATTTGAATTTTTACCAATCAGTATCTATATATAGCCAATAGAAATAAAATCATTTTAAGAGAGTAAAGGAATAAGAAATGCCAGATAGAAACTTTCTAACAGCTCCATATCCAAATCCAGAAGAGCCAAAGGTATTTCAGTTAGCTTTAGAAATGGAAAAAGTTACAAAAATTTAAAGAGGCTATAATGGATAAAGTAAACAGTATATTAGGGTAATGTATTTATAGTAGTTTTTGAGCAAAATCCTAATAATCACCTATGAGATAATAAAATACATAATAAGCCCCCCCTTGGCAAATTTTCCAAGGGGGGCTTTAAATTCCTCTGCTTTTTGTTTAAGAAAAATATGTTATGGGATATAATATAAACAAGGAGTGATAAATTTGAACTTAGAAGAAAAAATAGTTAATCTTCAAATATTTCTTTTAAATCTATAGTTAAATCTTTAAATATACTGCTTTTGTATGCATCACCACTTTTAAAAGTATTTGTTATTTGGTATTGCTCATCTATTAAAGTATATTGAACAATAAATCCATTTTGTTCAACAATGTTATACTCAAGAACTCCAAATTTTTGATATACATAAAGTTTAGTAATATAATCATGATTAGCAGTACTTCTAGAAACTATTTCAAATACAATTTTAGGAGGAGATATAAAGCTCTCACCTTGCTTTTTAGGATTATCACACATAACAAAAACATCAGGTTTATATTTATGGAGTTCAGATTCATTTTTGAATATAACTTCTATTTGTTCATCGTATGGTTTGCAATTAGTTCCTTTAAAATACATAATTAATGACGCTAGAATACTTCCTTTTATAGAATTATGTTTAATTGATGTATTAGAAGATAATACGATTTCACCATTTTCATATTCAGCCTTTCCATCAAATTTAGATTGAATTTCTTCAAATTGTGTTTCGGTATAATATGAATTTATATTGTGTGGTATATTCATTAAATTCACCTCCATATAGAATATTTTCACATTTATATTTTCTGTTCTATAAAATATCTATTACTTCATTGTATTTATATTATATACTACTATTTATTAATAATAAACTAGAAATAATGGTATTTCTAATGAAATTAAACTATAATAGTGCAAAAATACTCGAATAATTTTAAAACTGAATAAAATAAAAAAACACTTATGATAAATCCTTGTTATAATTATTGTAAGGATATACTTTAAATAGTATGTATCAATTTGATAAATGCAATTATTTTTGTTTTAAGAAGAGTAAATATAGGATATAATATACATAAAGTTAAGGAAAACACTATAATACCAAGGTGGGAATGTATATGGGAGTAGATATTAAAGAAGATTTTCTTCAAAAAGAAGAGTGGATAGATACAGTAAAATATATGTCGCCAAGACCTAGATATAATCATATAGAATTACAGGGAGAAGTGTATATACAATTGAAACAGTATTTTAGGAAAAAATGTAATGTTTCAATTGAAGCAGCGTTATTTTTAACTAAAGAAAGTCCTAGTGATATAAAATCTGATAAGAACAAAATAGATAAATTAGTTAAATCTAAAAAAGCAGAAATAGCACCAGATGTTGCTGTTTACTGTGATAAAGAACAAATTTTTTATAGAGGATATATTGGGATTCCACAATTAGTTGTTGAGGTTTTAAGTCCTTCAAATTCAGATGATGATTTAATCGTAAAAAAGGATTTATATGAAAAATATGGAGTACCTGAATATTGGATTGTATCACCAATGAGTAAAAAAGTATGGATTTATTCATTAGTTGATGATAAGTATGAATTAAAACATAGTTGTACATTAAATGATAAATTCAAATCTATAAGATTTTCTGATTTAGTAGTAGATTTATCTGATGTTGAATTGATAGAAGAGAATGATTAACTTTTAATATGGAAGTATTATCCTTGCCTTGAAGAATCTTATGTGATAGATTAGTAATAAATGCAAGTATTAGAGGTGATAAGGCTATGTTTGACTATGAAAAAATTCAAAGTTTAAACGATTTAGAACTTTCGGTGTATAATTATATAATACAAAATTCACATGAAGTACTAAAAATGACAATAAAGGATTTAGCAAATAATGCACATGTTTCAACCACAACTGTATTGAGATTTTGTAAGAAAATGAAATGTGATGGTTATTCTGAATTTAAAGTTAAATTTAAGCTTTATTTAGATGACCAAAAGGATATAGATATAGAAGATGACTTAGATGAAATTATTGATAGTCTTAAAAAATACAAAGAAGTAGAATTTCAGAAAAGTATAGAAAACATAGTAAATATAATTGAAAACTCTAATGGAACTCTGTGGGTTGGGTTAGGAACGTCAGGAGTATTATGTAGATATGGTGCAAGATATTTATCTGGTACAGGAAAGTTTAGTTTAGCAATTGATGATCCATACTTTCAAATTGAAGGAAATGTTTTTGAAAAATGTACCGTAATAGCTTTATCAGTTTCAGGTGAAATAGATCAAACAATTAGAATCGTTAATACTCTAAAATCTTTAAATTGTAAAGTTATAAGTATTACCAATAAAACAAATTGTACATTGGCTAAAATTTCAGATTATAACATTTCATATTACGTGCCTTATCTCAAGCATAACATGAATGATATGACTACGCAGATGCCTGTAATGTACATTATTGAAAGCATAGGTAAACGATTATTTAAGAGAAAATTTGTTTAGAATATTTTTATTCTAAACAAATTTTTTTTGAATCAAAATAAAAAATATATTTTTTATTTTGTAATAAATTATTTTGAAGGCTACATTGATTTATATGGTGTCTGAATTACTGACAAGAAAAATAATATTATATATACTAATTCATGTAAACGAATTTAGAAACTAAAGAAAGGGGGATTACTTTATGAAAAAATTTGAAAATAAGATCATGTTAATTACTTATGCAGATTCTTTAGGGAAAAATTTAAAAGAATTAAGCTATGTATTAGATGAACATATAAGTGATGCAATAGGAGGTATACACGTACTACCGTTCTTCCCAGCTTCGGGTGATAGAGGTTTTGCGCCTATGACTTACAGAGAAGTTGACAAATCATTTGGAGATTGGAATGATATAAATGAATTAAGTAATAAATATTTCTTAATGTATGATTATATGATAAATCATATTTCAGCTCAAAGTTTTTATTATAAAGATTTCCTAAGTAAAAAAGACAATTCTGAATATAAGGATTTATTTATACGTTATAAGGATTTTTGGGAGAATGGAGAACCAAATCAAGAACAGGTAGATGCTATCTATAAGAGAAAGCCAAGAGCACCTTATGTAACAGCTAAGTTTGCGGATGGGACAGAAGAAAAGGTTTGGTGTACCTTTGATGAAGAGCAAATAGATATTGATTGTGAATCTGAAACAGGTAAAAAGTTCATTAATGAAAATCTTAAATTTTTAGCTGGTAATGGAGCATCATTAATAAGATTAGATGCATTTGCTTATGCCACTAAAAAAGCAGGAACAAGTTGCTTTTTTATAGAACCAGGAGTTTGGAATCTTTTAGGACAATGTGATGAGGTTTTAAAAGATTATGGAGCATTACTATTACCAGAAATACATGAACATTACTCTATGCAATTAAAGATTGCTGAAAAAGGATATTTTGTATATGATTTTGCACTTCCTATGTTATTAATACATGCTCTTTATTATGGAGAAGGAAAGTATTTAAAAAATTGGCTAGAAATATGTCCTAGAAAGCAATTTACAACACTTGATACACATGATGGTATTGGTGTGGTTGATGTAAAGGACTTGTTACCAGATGAAGAAATTAATAAAACTAAAGAAGATATATTTAAATTTGGAGCAAATGTTAAAAAGATATATAATACATCTGCATACAACAATTTAGATATATATCAAATTAATTGTACATATTATTCTGCACTTGGAGACAATGATAATGCATATTTGTTGGCTAGAGCAATTCAATTTTTTGCGCCAGGAATACCACAAGTTTATTATGTCGGAATGTTGGCTGGTAAAAATGATTTAGAGCTATTAGAAGAAACAAAGGTTGGAAGAAATATTAACCGTCACTATTATACTAAAGAGGAAGTAGAGATGGAAATCAAAAGACCAGTTGTTCATAAATTGCTAGAATTAATGAGATTTAGAAATAATCATCCAGCATTTAATTTAGATGGATCATTTAAGGTAGAATTAGAAAATAGTAATGAATTAAAAATTATAAGAGAATATAAAGAAGATTATGCTATATTACATGCAAACTTAAAGACATTTGATTTTACAATAGAACATTCATAAAAAGAAAGGATATGTTTTTATTATGAAAGATAAAATTAATAAAATAATGAATGAAATTATAATACCTAATATGATGAAATTTGTTAATATAAAGCCAATAGTAGCTTTAAAAGATGGAATATTATTTACCCTTCCTCTACTTATGATTGGATCAATATTTTTATTAATAGCCAATTTCCCATATGCTCCTTTTACAGAATTTCTTTCTGACAAAGGCTTAACAGGTCCATTAGCACAAGTAAATGGTGCGACTTTCTCAATTATAGCATTAGTAGCAGTTATTGGTGTTACTTATTGCTATGTTAAAAATGAAGGCTATGAGCCAATGTCAGCAGGATTTATTGCTTTTGCTGTATTTTTAATTACCACTAATTCATATGCAACAAATGCAGATGGAGCAATTGTAGAAAATGTAATATCAAAAGAATGGACATCTGGGCAAGGAATGATTACTGCTATAATCATTGGATTAGTTGTTGGTAGTATATATTCTTGGTTCATGAAAAAGGAAATAACAATAAAAATGCCTGAGGGAGTACCATCTAGCGTTGCAAATTCATTTGCATCTTTAATACCAGGAGCATTTTTAATTACTGGAGCTTTAATAATTTATATATTCTTTAAAAATGTAATGGATACAACTATGGTTGAATTTATTTATAAAATAATACAAACACCATTACAAGGAATGACCGATTCTATTTATGGAGTTATTGCTTATTGTTTAATTGCAACTATACTTTGGTGGTTTGGAGTACATGGAGGAACTATTGTAACAGGAATTATGTTGCCAATATTATTATCAAATATATCTACAAACCAAGCTATAGTAGATAGTGGAAATGCATTAACTATTCAAAACGGTGCACATATTGTAACAGACCAATTTACATCAGCTTATATTAATCTTACTGGTACAGGAATAACATTAGGACTTGTTATTTATATGGTGTTTTTTGCAAAATGTCAACAGTTTAAGCAAATGGGTAAATTAGCATTAATACCAGGAATATTTAATATAAATGAACCAGTTATTTTTGGAACACCAATTGTTATGAACCCATTCCTTTTAGCACCATTTGTATTAACACCAACAGTAGTCGGAATACTAATGTATTTAGTTGTTGGCAGTGGACTTGTGCCACCATTTAGTGGAGTAGTTGTACCATGGACATGCCCAGCTATTATTTCAGGATTTTTATTAGGTGGATGGAAAATGGCATTATCACAAGCAGTTATTTTAGTAATATCATTCTGTATTTATTTTCCATTTATAAGAAAAGTAGACTTAATTAATTTAGAAAAAGAGAAGGAGAACGCAAATGCATTACAATAAACTTAAAGCTTTCCCTGAGAATTTTTTATGGGGAGCATCTACTTCAGCATATCAAGTTGAAGGCGCATATAATGAAGATGGTAAGGGATTATCAGTTCAAGATACAAAAAAAATTACTGAAGGTACAACTGATTTTAAGATAGCAAGTGATCATTATCATCGTTATAAAGAAGATATAAAACTATTTGCAGAAATGGGATTTAAAACATATAGATTTTCAATTGCATGGACTAGAATAATTCCAGATGGTACTGGGGATGTAAATCCATTAGGAGTTCAATTTTACAGCAATCTTATAGATGAATGTTTAAAATATGGTATTGAACCATTAGTAACTATGTATCATTTTGATTTGCCAGATACATTAAATAAGATAGGTGGATGGGGAAATAAAGAAACAGCAAATGCATTTTGCAGATATGCAAAAGTATTATTTGAAAGTTATGGAGATCGTGTAAAGTACTGGCTGACAATCAACGAGCAAAACATGATGACATTGCATGGGGCTGCAATAGGAACTGTTAATACTAAGGTAAGCAACATAAAAAAAGAACTTTATCAGCAAAACCATTATATGCTTGTAGCTCAAGCTAAAGTAATGAAAATGTGCCATGAAATGTGTCCAAATGCTAAGATAGGGCCAGCTCCTAACATTAGTGAAGTATATCCAGCAACATCTCGTCCAGAAGATTTTATTGCAGCACAAAATTTAAATGCAATTAGAAATTGGCTGTATTTAGACATTGCAGTTTATGGGAGATATAATCCAATTGCGTGGAGTTATATGGAGGAAAAAGGCGTACTTCCTGAAATTGAAGAAGGAGACTTTGAAATATTAAAAGAAGGAAAACCAGATTTTATAGCATTTAATTATTATAATACATCTACAGTAGCAGAAAGTTTGATTACAGATGAAAAAGTTGGACCAGATGATGGTGATCAACAAATTGAACTTGGAGAAAAAGGTGTCTATAAAGCAGTATATAATGAATATTTAGAAAGAACTCCATTTAATTGGGAAATTGATCCTGTAGGATTTAGAAGTACATTAAGAAGTGTATATGAAAGATATCATTTACCAATAATCATAACAGAAAATGGATTAGGTGTTTATGATGAAATGGATGAAGAAGGAAATATAAATGATGATTATAGAATTGAGTATTTAAGAAAGCAAATAGAACAAGCTCAATTGGCTATTACAGATGGTGTTGATCTGTTTGGATTCTGTCCATGGGCAGCTATTGATTTAGTAAGTACACATTCTGGATTTAAAAAGCGTTATGGATTTATATACGTAAATCGTGAAGATTTTGATTTAAAGGATATGAGAAGAATTAAGAAAAAAAGTTTTTACTGGTATCAAAATGTTATAAAAACAAATGGAAAAGAATTATAAATTTTAAAATAGAAATAATCCACAGTTCATTGATGAATTGTGGATTATTTTACATTAAAAGAAAAAGAAGCTAATAAAAGATGTATTCATAGAGAGAAAGGGAACCGTATAAGATTTTAAGCCATAGTCCTGTTATTGTTAAATAGCGTATATTCTTGTATAATAAAGGTAACAATAAATTGATAAGGGTATTAGAAGGCTGGTGATGTTTTTGGAAAAAGAAAAAATAGAAAAAATCATATTAGAAACTTTGCCACAAGATAAAACAGAAGCTATATATATTTTTGGAAGCTATAATACTCAGTTTTTTCACGATGATTCTGATATTGATATAGGATGGTTTTGTAATAATGTAAGTGAAGAAGAACGCGTACTTCTAGAATATGAATTAGAACAAAAAATAGGAAGAGAAGTTGATCTTGTATTTCCTAATAAAAACAAAATACTAATTTTAAATGAAATACTTGCAGGAAAACCAATAGGAAGATTATCAAAACATTTTTGTCAATGGTTTGATAACAATAGTGATGAAATAATGTATATTTCGGCTGATTTGATTTCAATGATGTAAGAGGCAGTTATGGTTAATGGGTATTATAATTTTGGAAGACTTAAAGGAATAATTGCAAATTTAAAGGAAAGCATAAATGATATGGAGAAGGCTTTTAACAGTTAAAAATAATCTATAAAAATCTATTAAAATATGCTAAAAATTATCATAATAAAAATAGAAATAAAGATTTACGTATATATGTTCTGTTTTTTTCATTAACATTGATAAAAACACAGTGTATACTAAACTTATAAAAGTGAGGTGATACACTATGATAAAGACATTAAAGATAATGCTGATTCCTAATAATAAACAGAAGTCTAAACTATTTCAATCGGCAGGCGTAGCCCGTTTCGCTTATAACTTGGCATTAGGCAGAGAACAAGAGAATTATAAAAATGGTGGCAATTTTCTATCTGATTATGATTTAAGAAAAGAATTTACAAAATTAAAATCTACAGAAGAATATAAATGGATTAATGATTATTCTAATAATATAACTAAACAGGCAATAAAAGATGCTTGCTTAGCTTATAAAAGATTTTTTAAAGGACAATCTGCTTTTCCTAAGTTTAAAAGCAGAAGAAAATCAAAACCAAGCTTTTATATGGATACTGATAAAATTCAGTTTACAGATAAAACTGTTAAACTTGAAAAAATAACATTAAGCAGAAAGAAAAATAAACAGAAACTTAATTGGATAAGGCTTGCTGAAAGAAATAAAATACCTATAGATGGTAAATACATTAATCCAAGAATAACATTTGATGGTATCAACTGGTGGATTAGTGTAGGTATTCAATATGCTGATAATGCAGAACCACCAGTTAATGATGGTGTAGGAATAGATTTAGGTATCAAGGATTTAGCAATATGTAGTGATATTGATAAGCCTTATAAAAATATAAATAAAACTCAAAAGATAAGAAAATTAAAAAAGAAAAAACGTAGATTACAACGTCAGATATCTAAAAAATATCTAATAAGCAAGAAAGGAGATAGTTACTGTAAAACAAGTAATATTATAAAAGCTGAAAAGAAATTATTAAAACTTAATCACCGATTAACAGATATTCGTCATGATTATTTACATCAGACAACTACTGAAATAATAAACCGAAAACCAAAGTTTATTGTTTTAGAAGATTTAAATGTAAAAGGTATGATGAAGAATAAGCACTTATCAGAAGCCGTAGCAGAGCAATGCTTTTATGAATTTTATAGACAAATAGAATATAAATCATCATGGAATAATATTAAATTCATAATTGTAGATAGATTCTATGCAAGCAGTAAAATATGTTCATGTTGCGGAGCAGTAAAGAAAGATTTAAAACTTAGTGACAGGATTTATAAATGTGATAATTGTAATACTGTAATTGACAGAGATAAGAATGCAAGTATAAATTTATATAACTATGGTAAATCAATAGCTTAGTTACCTAAACAACACTATTGATATGTACCGATACGTTAGTCGGGAATTTACGCCTTTGGAGTATTATATCAAATGTAAGTAGTAATAGTTTTTCTATTACCAAAGCAGATACGTCGAAAAAGGAATGAAACATAAGATTTTATAGATTTTTATAAGTTTTCAGTAACGGCACTTAAAGCTTATGATACATTAAATGATTCAGGTTTTGAAGATATTATAGCCAATGGTATAAGAATGAGATTTGTGCAAATAAGAGAAGAAGTTTTTTCTGCTGTATCAAGTATTCTGAAAAGCTCAGGAATATCTGTTAATAAGTTTTCAAATAATATGGACAGGATAAATGAGTGCAGAAAGAATGGGATTTTTACTAAAACTGATGATTCATTTTTTATAATACTTAATAAATATAGAAATTCAGCATGTCATAGATATAAGCAGCCAAGTGTTGAAGATATAAAAAACTTTTACGAAAATAAGAAGATTAATATTGAGTTTATAATTGAAGATTTAGAAAAAATAATTAATGCAACAAAAACTGACAATAATATAATGAGGTAAATGTTAAAGTACTTATTGAATAACTAAAAATCACCAAAGAGATTACCTCTAAGGTGATTTTTTTAGTTTAAGCTACATCAAATTTAGTAACTTTTCTTTCAGTAAACTTAGCACTATCTTTGCCAATAAGAGCACCAGCATCAACAGAAAAGATATTTTTTGAAATTATTAAGTCCATAAGACTGTTTGCATCAGTAGGAGTTATGTCACTTTTTACTCCGCTTATGCTTAAAGTTGTGTTTTTCCCACCTTCAGTTGTAAATGTCATTGCTAAAATATATTCCATAAAATTTGCACCTCTTTCATTTAATTTTATATTATTTACAGTTTTGATGATTGAACAATATAAAGGTATTTAATTATAATGATTAGGCAAATGGTCAGTTATCAATGATCAAATTTTGATCTTTACAGATACACAGAGTATAATGAAGGATAAAAATTTTTGCTTTCCTTAATTATTGGATGCATATATATTTGTTAAAGTAAATATATAGTTTAAGGCAATAAGTATGCAATAATATAATTAAAAGTCGAGTACTCTATTCCTTCATGGATAATTGAAAATTGATAACTGATAATTGTTAAATGTTAATTGTTATTAAGAACTGAGCTTACATTAACAAAGATTTCACGAGTCTGCACATCCATAAGATCTTTAATAGCTGAAGCTACTGCATAGATTCCTTCCAGATCAGCATCATTTCGTACATTAGAAAAAGTCTTTTTAGTAAATGTGGCATCCCCTGCCTTATCTGTCCCGTTTTGTACCTCAATGCTTAGTGATGTTGCGTCAATGATTTGATTTACTGCCATAATAAAATCCTCCTTCATTTTTTATAATTTTAATTTAAGATTTAGGATTAGTAGAAGTTAAAGATCATCATTTGTATCAATGACCATACCTACTTTAGTAGAAATTATAGTGTTTAATTTATTGATTGAATTGGATAGTGTAATAATTTGTTTTTCAAGTTTTATCAAAAGATAGCTGCTTACTGCAACAGGAAAACCAACATTGCCTATTATCCCAATCAGTTCATTAAATTCCATGAATTTCACCTCCCATTAGAGATATACGCGCGAAATGAAAAAAACACATAATTTTTTTTAAAAATTTTTTGGAAAAATTTTTAGATATTGTGTAAACCTATATGAGTTGGAGATTCGGGTTAAAAATAAATTTTTAAATTTTTAGAAAGTTTATTTAAAACAGTACTTTTTCTTTGAAGTGCAGTTGAATAACAAATATTTTTTAGGCTTGCATACTCTTTGGTTGTATTTTCATTAAAAAAAATGAAATTAATTAATTCTTTTTCCTCAGAGCTAAGTTTGTTAATAATAGTATTCAAGGCTTCATATTCAGCATTGTTGCAAACAACCTCTTCAAGGTTTAATTCTTTTGAATCCATATTTTCCATACCATCATCATGTATTGAAAGAGCTTCAATTCCATCACAAACACACCGCCTTTTACTCTTTCTTGCAATAGTGCAGATACCATTTTTTATGCTATTAGTTGCATATGATATAAATCTATGTGTTTCTGAATTATATGAAGATATACATTTTAATAAAATTTTATAACACTCACTTTTAATATCTTCAAATTCATATCCATAAATGAATGATTTTAGAGCGTGATTTACAATAAAAGGTGTAAATTCATCAACTAACTTTTCTTTTGCATTATAATCTTGATTTTTTGCCTGTAATACCAACATTTCAATATAGTCATAGTCCATATAAAAACCTCCAATACAAAATATTGTAGAGAACATAAATAATACCCTACATATAGTATATACGCACGAAATAGAAAAAACTGTAAAATTTTAGTGTGAAAGTTTTTAGTGTTTAAATTTATTTGCGCGTATATCTCTTATGGAGGTGATTTTTAATGAAAAACTTTATTATAGCTGTTGGTCATACTGCAAGTGGAACTAAGGGGTGTGGCGTTATTTCAAGGCTTAATGAAAGTAACTGTACAAGAGAAATCTGCGCTCTTTTATTTAAAAATCTGAAGATGAAGGGACAGAATGTATATCTTTTAAGAGTTGATTATGGGAATACTTATAATTATGAAGACTGCTATGTCAGAGTAAATGAAGCAAATAAAATATTTAAAACAAAAGAAGTTAATCTTTATGTAGAAATTCATATTAACGCAGGGGGAGGCACTGGAACAGAGGTATGTATCACAGGAAAGTCAGATTATGCTAAAGCTTATGCAGAAAAAGTAAGCAGCAGAGTATCAAATTCATTAGGAATAAGAAATAGAGGTGTAAAGATAAGAAGTCTTATTGTATTAAATAGAACAATCATTCCAGCAATTTTAGTAGAGTGTCTTTTTGCAGATAGTGATGATGCAGCAAAATACAATCCAGACAAGATTGCAAATGCTATATGTGATGCATTATGTAATACAAATGATACCACAAAAGAGTGGAAGCTTGGCTGGAATGAAAATAATATTGGATGGTGGTACTGCACAGATTTAAATAATAAATATTATTACACATCAAAGAATGGATGGCAGCATATTGATAATGAATGGTATACATTTGATAAAGATGGTTATGCTTTATGTTTATCGTGGTATTTTGATGAAAGTAAGAAATCTTGGTATTACTTAGATAAAAGCTGCAAAAGGGTTAGAGGTACTAAGGAAAAGCCATTATGGCTTTGGATTGATGGATTTTGTTATGGATTTGATGAAGAAGGAAAGATGTATTATGACTGCATAACATCTGATGGATTTGAAGTTGATAAAAATGGGGCATGGATTAAGTGATTAATAGATTAATAGATTAATAAGTTAAGATTTGTAATGAGATTTAATTACTATTTCTTTTAAGATAAACATAAATGGGATATAATGAAGATAGGATTTTATATAGAATGAGAGAGGTGATTATATATGCTATTACCTAGTGAAGAAAAAAAATATACTTATAGAGAATATTTACAGTGGCCAGAAGATGAAAGATATGAACTTATAGAAGGAATTCCGTATATGCAGGCGGCACCATCATGGCAACATCAAGCTATCTCAAGGGAATTAATAATTCAATTTGGGAATTATTTAAAAGGGAAAAAGTGTAGTGTTTTTTCGTCACCTTTTGATTTAATACTAACTAATGAGGAAGACAAGATGGATGGCAAAAATGTATTTCAACCAGATTTATTAGTAGTTTGTGATTCCAGTAAATTGATAGGAACAGGGTATACTGGAATTCCAGATTTAATAATTGAAATTGTATCACCGTCTACGGCTAGAAGTGATAAATTTTATAAATTTAATATGTACGAAAAGTTTGGAATAAAAGAATATTGGATAATAGAACCTGATATAAAATTACTTAGTGTTTTTACATTAAATAAAGACGATAGGTATGGAAGACCAGAGTTATATAGTGAAGTTGATAAAGTTAAGGTTCAAGTACTAAAAAATTTAGAAATAAATTTATCAGATGTATTTAATTATTAAGTAATAATTATAGATATAAAAAAATAGGAGCTGTCGCATTAAGAAATGTAGCCACAACATTTTGTTGTAGAATTCAAAGTTCGAATACAATATATTGTAGTTTTTATTCTTTGTGCGACAGCCCCTATTTTTTATTCTTTAGGAAATTATATTTATGGACAATCTGTGTATAAACTGTTTTTAAAAATATTGCAATAAACTAATATTATTTAACCTAAAGAATAAAAAAGAAAATATATGCGCCTGACCTTTTCTTCGGCAAGCTCAGAAAATTCAGAATGCGCTGAAAAAAATCGACGGCTAAAGGATTTTTTTGAATTTAAGTTACCATATTCTATTGGATTTATATTTTATATGGCGTTATATCATAGTCGCCTTGGCGATTTTTTTATAGTGAACTTTTTTTGAAAACAAAGAATATATAAGGCTTTTAAGACTTTTGTTTGCTGACAGTAAAAAAATGACGATAAATAGTTATGATATTTGAAGAGAATAAGAAAAATAAGGTAAAAAATACAACAAAATAATCAGATATGGCTGAAAAATGAATTGAAAATATTTCCCAAATATGAGATAAATTAAATAACATAAATATTTAGGAGGTAAAGATAAAAAATGAAAAAAATTATTGTGAAAAACAACATTGAAGAATTAAAAATGAGAAATGAAATGACGTATAGGGAAATAGCAGAGATAGCAAAAGTATCTGTAGCATATATATGCCAGTTAGCTAAAGGCAAAAGAAAAAATCCTAGTTTTTCTGTAATGGAAAGAATAGCTTTTGCATTGCAAAGTACAGTATATATGGTATTTAAAATGGGATATAAATCTCAAATTATGGCCTAAAGGATATGAATTTTAAGATTTTTAGAGCTTATAAAATTATATGCATTGAACTAAACACTAAGCCTTCATTTGAAGGCTTAGATAAATTCAGAAAATTCTATTTGTGGGAGTGTGGGAATAATGGGAGAAGGTAAGTGGATAAAAACATATGTAAATAGTTATGATGATACACCAAGTAAGATGATAGATGCACGTGATGATAGAGATGTTATTCATTATATTAGAGGAAGGCTTAATGCACTTGCTGGAAAGGTTAACAGAAATGGCGAATTATATATGACAGAAACAAAGCCATATACAATTAAAACTCTAGCAATAGAATTTAACAGGGATTTTGAAGTGGTAAAAGAAGCAGTAAAGGTACTTAAAAGTCTTGAAGTTATTGAAATAACAGAAGATAGAGTATTAAAAATTAGCGATTGGGAAATAGATCAAAATATTGAGGGACTTGAAAGAATAAGAAAGCAGACTAGTGAAAGAGTAGCAAGACATAGGGCTGCAAAGAAAGCTAACGAATATAATAAGCTAGTTGAAGAAGAAAAGAAACCTGAACTTCCTAAAAGATCTAAAGAAGATAGTAAAGGAAATTATGAAGGAAGTAAACAGAAATTAATACAAGACCAAGGATGTTTGGACGAAGAAGATACGCTTGATGATCAATTGGATTGTATAGATGAACTTAATTATGGATGTGATAATAATGTTGAAAGTAATGCTTCTTGTAATGGTGAGGAGCTTAATAATATAGAAGACAACATAATAAATAATAATAACTCAGAAAATGAAGTACATTACATAAATGAAATAAGAGATTTAAGTAGTGTAATAGATAATATTGATTCAAATAATCAAATGCTTAGTAAAGATAAAGCAGAAAATACAAATGATAATGATTCAAAGCGTAACGTTACAGTAACGCAGTAGAATAAGAGAAGAGGAAAGAAAAGAAGTAAGAAAAAAGATAAGAGAGAGAGTAAGAAAAAAGAGAATAGCAGTTTAATAGAATTTTCATGTGATAGTAATGAGTTTGAGATTAGTGATGATAATGTTGAAGATTTGTTTTGTGAAAGCTTTGTAAGTGAAGAATTAGGGTTTGGTGATGAGATAGGGGATGACAATAACACAATTTTTTTTGATGTTTCAGAAAGTTATAAACCTGATGAGCAGTCTGTAACCTGTTTTGAAATGAATGGTGCCATTAGCTGTAAAGAGCAGTTAATAAAAAGTATTGAAATTTATAATTCTAGGGATGAGATTGGACAAGAAGTAAATAGTTTTGAAGTTTCTCATGTTAGGAATAGTAATAGACAAACGGTAAATAGCTTTGAAGTTTCGTATGCTGGACATAATAGTGAAGAACCTGTAAGTAGTTTTAAGACTTTCGATTCTGAATATAAGAGTGAAGAAAGTGCAAAAATACTTTTGAAGTATTGTAATGACATTGTTACATGTATACCGGAAAATATTACGCTTAATGCATTGAAATATGCTATTAATACTCATACTGAAAGGTATGTAAAAATGGCTATAGATAAATCAATGGAAGCAGGTAAATTTAATATGGCATATATTAATGGCATACTTAAGAATTGGAAAAGAGAGGGGTATCCAAATGAAGATAGTAAGGGGGAAAGTATAAATGGAACAAACAGCTATGGAAAAGGTAATATCCAGGATACAGGAAAATTTGAAGGATTCAAACCAAAGGAACCAAGAAAGCTTACTGAAGAAGAACGAAAGTCTGCAGAAAAAAATCTCATATAAATGTGAAAAATGCCATGATACAGGATGGATTTTGGTAAAGCAAGATAATGCTCAGCCTTTAGCTTTATATTGTGAATGTACTAAAATGGGCAGAATAAAGAAGCAATGGAAATCATGTGGCTTAAATTCAGAAATGGTGAATTATAAGTTTTCTAATTATCTAGTATGGAATGAATCATCTAAAATGGCTAAAAGTACAGCTATTGCTTATTATAATTATTTTGAGAAAGTAAAAAACACTAGAAAAAACAGCATTTTGCTTTGTGGACAAGTTGGCAGTGGAAAAAGTCATTTAAGCATTGCTCTGGCATTAAACTTATTAAATAGAAATATAAGGGTTCTTTATATGCCATATAGGGATATTGTAACAAAAATTAAACAAAACATGATTGATGAAGAATATTATCAGAGAATGATTTCAAAGTATCAGACATGTGAAGTACTTTTAATTGATGACCTATTTAAAGGAAGAGTAAATGAAAGTGATGTGAATATAATTTTTGAAATAATAAATTATAGATACTTAAATTATCTACCTATAATAGTAAGCAGTGAATTTACCATAGAAAAGCTTCTTACTTTTGATGAAGGTGTTGGCTCAAGAATATATGAAATATGTAAGGATTATGTTGTTGAGATTAAGAAGGATATGAGGAATAATTATAGATTAAAATGAGAGGATAGAAAATTCGTTTAAAACTTCAATCAAATTATATAAGTCATATTGAGAGTTATTAAGGATACAGTAAAAATAAAATAACTTTATTTTATATGGTTGAATTCGAATATATTGACATAATATTTTCCAATATGTATACTAAAAAATAATATGATAATCAACTCGCACTCTGCTGGGAATGTGGAATTTCCTAGTATAGTGTGAGTTGATAAGCGTGATGAAATTAAAAGTAATTAGCAGTTTAAATAATAGCTAGTGCTTTTATGTTAACTACTATTTTATAATGAGAAACAATTGTAGTTTACAATATATAATTATTTCAATGATAATTATAAAAAGAAGTGTGGTGATGAAATGGATGGTAAAGTGTTTAATCCTAAGATATTAGAGAGAGAAAGGATTAATGACATTTTAGATAATATTTTTAATACAAGTCTTTTTCTTGTAATTGCATCAATGGGATATGGAAAAACTACAGCAGTTCAAAACTATTTAAAGAAAAGAAAGAATACGAATTTAATATATTTTTCTGCAAGTGTGTATGAATGTGATGACATTTGGCTATGGAAACAATTTTGTCGTGCAGTTGAATATGCAGATGAGCTATTAGGGAGAAAATTAAATTTATATGGATTTCCAAAGGATGATTTTGATAGTAGGAATATAATTGAGTTACTATTAAATAATATTTCTAAAGAGACAGTTATTGTTTTTGATGATTGGGAAAAAGTAAAAAGTGAATTTATAATTGATATAATAGAAAAGATTGCTTTTGAAAATATTCCTAAATTACATATAGTATTAATAAGTAGAAATATGCCTAAAACTAAATATATAGAATATGAAATAAAAAGAAAATGTTTTATAATGTGGCAAGAAGATTTAGAATTTACTTTAGAAGATACAAAAAAATTATTTGAAATTAATGGATTTAATTTAAATGAATATGAAAATAAATATATATATAATTATGCATCTGGTTGGACTACGCCTACGTACCTTTCATTAATTGAATATTCTAAAAATGGACTTTTTAAAAATATTCCGAAAGCAACAAAGTTAATAAAATTAGCACTATATGATAAATTAGATGAAGATTCTATTAATATACTGTTAAAGCTTTCATTAATTAAAGAGTTTACATTAGATCAAGCTTTATATATAACTGAAGATCGGAAAATATTTAAGCTTATTGAGAAGTTATGTGATGATAATTTTTTTGTTAAATATAATTCACAACAAGATAGTTATAGTTTTCATGAAATTTTAAGAATTTCTTTAAATGAAGAAGTCAAACGAAATGCTTTAGATGAAAAGTTAATATATGTTAGATTAGCTCAATGGTATGTAGAAAAAAATCAACCTATTCATGCAATAAGATGCTGGTATGAATCTAAGGACTATGAATCTATATTGAAAATGATGGAAGAAAATTGGTCGACCGAATACATGGATCAAGCACCAAACTTAATAATTTCAGCATATAAAGAAATGGATGAGAAATTAAAGTTAGAATATCCATGTGCTTATCTAACTTTTATTTATTGTTATTTAATAGGAATAAATACAGAGGAAGGTGCAGAACTTTTGTATCAAGTGAAAAGTCTGTATGAAGAAAATGAATTCATTAAAAACAGAAATCAAATACTTGGTGAAATTGCAATGATTGAAAGTTTTTTATATGTTTCTGATACAAGAAAAAGAATAAGTTATATAAAAAAATCATATGAATATTTTCAAGGAGGAAGATCTTGTATTTTAGGTCCTGAAATACCTTTTGCAATTGGTTCGAATAATATCCTTTCATTATACTATAAAGAGCAAGGCAAAATAGAAGAAATAGTAGAAATTTTTGAAGAGAATATAGGATATTTTGTTCATATAAGCAATGGGTGTGGAACAGGAGCAAAATATCTCATTAAAGCTGAACTAGAGTTTGAGAGAGGAAATATTAAGGAAGCAGAATTAAAAGCTTATAAAGCGCTTTATAAAGCTAATAGCAATGAACAAAAGAGTATTTCTATTTGTGCAGAATTTCTTTTAATGCGAATAAATTTATGCAAAGGGAAAATAGAGCATCTAAAAAAAGATTTAAATGAATTGAGTGAACAATCTAAGAGGTATATATTGCCAACGCTTATTACTACTTGTGATATAACACTGGGATACATAAATGGATTATTAGGAAATTATGAAAGTATTCCTTTATGGATTAAAGAAAATGATTTATCTAAATGTGGTGCAGTATCAGAAGGGGTTGCAATAAGCTATATATCTATTGGACTAGCTATGATATTGAGAAAAAGTTATATCGAATTAGAGATATTTAGCGAAAATATTATTATTAAATATGAAGAAAATAAAAACATTATAGGTAAAATATATACATATATTTATGAAAGTATTGCTAAATATAATTTATATGGCATAGAAAAAGCTAAAGAATCTATGAAAAAAGCAATTGATATTGCTAAAGATGATATGATAATTATGCCATTTGTAGAACTTTCACATCATATTCTTGAGATAATAAATAATTTAGAAAAAAATTTGTTTATAGATAATTTATTTAATACATTAAATAAATTTGATTTTTATAAAGTATGTAAAGACATTAATAATGGTATTTTAAATAAAAATAATTGTGAACTTACAGAAAGAGAAATAGAAGTAATGGAGCTCCTTTATGCTGGAAATAAGCAATCAGAAATTGCTTCAATATTAAATATAAGTTTAAATACAGTTAGATATCATATTAAAAATATTTATGATAAATTTGCTGTAGGGAATAAAGTATCCGCTGTTAAAAAATATACTGATAAATATAAAAATATATAATTAATAAAACTACATTTTTATGCGGTAGAAACGTAGAGTTATTTCCTATATACTAATGTATGGAAGGGGGAATGATTGTTATGCTTATTAAAAGTGTTAAATTCTTACCAGATTTTATAATTGAAATAGAATTAATAAATAGACAGAAAATAATTTATGATATAAAGTCATATAGAAATTCAGCAAAACTTTGTGGAATTGAAAGTCAGGAATTTTTTGAAAAGGGAAAACTTATAGATAATAGCCATATAAAATGGGATGAAAATACTATTTTATATGACTATGAAATATTAGGAAAAGATTTAATTAGAAAAATGTTATATCATAATTCCTAATTAAAATAAACAGTACATAGTAATATATGTACTATTTATTTTTGTAGATTTTTATACATTTTAACTAAATTAAATCCATTTAAAGATAATTTATTTAATTTATTAAAAGACATTATTGGAGCATTAAAAATCAATTTGTCTATAGATTTTTTTGAATTTCTAATATCATTACTTAAATCTTCAGTTCTAGTTTTTTGTATTGTGTTTAATCGAAGATTGCTTTTATATCCTTCCATTATAGAACGGTCATTTCTTAACGTATTTAAATTTGAATATTCCTCAGAACTAATGTTATCAGTTGATTTATTTTGTAAAATTTTTATTTCCTCATCACGAGATGACTTTAGAGGATCAAATTCTTCTTTTTTGAATTTTGAATTTTTTTGATTATTACTAGAAGAATATGTATGCTTTTTTAAGCTTTTTGATCCTATATTATTATTTTTTTTATAATGAAAAATTTTAATAAAAGAATAGATGTTATAAGCATACATTGCACATTGAGAAGCTATATCTTCTGCTTTACATATTGAACTTAAAGTATTTTTAAGTTCAATATTAGAATTAATTATTCTGCTTATATTATTAAAGCTTCTATATCTATTAAAAACTTTACTCTCTAAATCATTTAAAATTTTATTGGATTTTACATTATCAATTGAAGAAAAATCATACTTTTGAAAAGTTTGAAATAATTCAGTTATTGACATATAATCTCCTTTTAAAGTGTTGATAATTTCATTTAAATATTTCATATTAACTTTGCATTTATTTTTATTAGGTACATAATATTTAAGAAAATAAGAACTTTTTTCATAATTTTTAGTAGAATTAACTTCATTACTATTATTATGATGTATAGTTGTATTTTTATTGTCATTAGTAAGTGTGGAAGAACTTTTTAAATAGTTATTTTTTAAAACTTCATCATCACTAAATAATGAATCTTTATATTCAGATTCTAATACAGTAATAATATCATCAGAACTAGATAAGTTAGTATTATTCAAATCATTACTAAAAAGCGAAAGGCCTCCAGCAATTAATGCTTTTTTTAAAGAAGAGGATTTAGAGTCATTTTTTTCTGAATCCTCTTTTTTTAATTTAGCATTTTTAGAATATTTATTATCTTTATTGGTATTTGATTTATACATAATTAATAATTGTTTAGCTCAAAAGCTAATTGCTTGAAAGTTTTTTTTCCACGGCATATATCATCGATATGAGGATTGAATACTGAAATTATCATTTGAAATAAGTCAGTTATTTTATCAAAGATATTTGTTTCTAGGTCATAATTATTTGTAGATAAAACTTGAACGGATCTAAGAATTATTTCGTTGCCATTAGAAATTCCTAAATGTCCTACTGGTAATTGATTATTTATAAAGTTAAGTGATTTTTCTAAATCGTTCATAGTATTAATCTGAGGCTTTGAAGGCAGTACAGCATATATTTGTAAAAAGGCAGTATCGAAGCCTATTTCAGTAGCTGGAATTGGAATAAACGTAAATGAAAATACCATAGGATTTGTTTCATTTCCAAAATTAACTGCAAGAGTATCTGTAGTAGCTTTTTCACCTTTTTCAAGTAATAGTGATTGGTATCCAAACTGTGAAAAATGGTCCTTTAATATATTAAGATAGTTTAAAGTAACTTTATAAAAAAAATCTGGAATTTCATCAAAATAATTTTCGTTATTCATTATAAATCTTCCTTTCTTAAACTGTAATATTTTTATTCACGCTTTTGAAGCGCAGCAAAAATTATTCTAAACATTTGTCCTACATCACCATTGCATGCCTGTAATTCATCTATGGATGCACCAGAAGCTCTAATATGAGATTCAACCAAGGTATATCTCTTTTCAAGGGCAGCTGGATCTCCGGTAGTAGTTGTTTTTAAGCGTATAATGTTATTTAATATACCTGCTGTTATTTTAGCATATTTTATTTTCTTATTTCTAGTATTGTTAGGATTGTTTGGATCTTTATCTCTATACCATTGCTTTATATTTCTTACAGCAGAAGAACCAACTCCTACAGCACTAGATGCTGATTTTACTCCAATTTTACCAAGAGCGACAGCTACAATTGTGTTTGGTTCTGGTATGGTAATAGATACTACTCCTAATATATCAGTAGCTAAATTTAATACGTCTTGTGTTAGTTTAATAATTTTTCTGTTTCTACGTTTTTTATTTACTGTTTCTAGTTCAGTTGTTATGAATAAATCCATATATTTAGATCTTTTGGATAATAATTCTTGTAGCTGATTATTTTCATCTTTACTTGGATCTTGAGTATTTGTAATTCTTCTAGATCCTTTAAATTGTAATTTATCAATCTTTTTATTAAGGTCTTCTAATTCGATTTCTCTGGCTTTTTTATCTTCAGTTATGCTATATTCTGATTTAAGAGCAGCTTTAGTATTAAACATATTCCAAATTTGTATTTCATCACTAATAAATTTAACAATATCTAGAATAAGCTGTATTGCTGAATTAACTGCACTTATATAAGCTGAAACTATCGGTATTTTAGAACTGTAGTCAGAAAGGAGTCCTAAAATACCATTAGTTGTGTCTAAAAGTTCCATAAAATCATTTACGTATTCTTCAGCGTCTTTAGGTTCTCTTTTCTTTATGCTTTCCCAATACTCAGGAACTTTTTCACGAAGCATCTTTAATGTATCACATGTAGTTGATAGAATGTCAAATATTTTGCCAGCAGCTTCTAAATTCTTTGCATTAGAATTTGTCTCAGAAATAGAGCTTTTGGCTAGTCCTAATGTAGATGAAACAAATCCATTTGTAGAAGACATAACATCAAGGAATTCAGCATTAATTGCATCTTGAACATCAAAAGTTTCTGAGTACCCTTTAATTGCCATAACTAAGCCAACAAGAGAAGAAGCTGTACCAAAGCTGGATGTTGTTATATCATAAGCAGTTCTATTAAAATTATGTCCATTAAATTTACTCTCTTGTGTAACTGGATCTCCGTTTTCATCAAATATAGGTTTGCCATTTTTATCTGTAGCTATTGAAAGATCAAAATCTACAGTTTCATTATCTGAATTTTTATATTCTGTGCCATCGGGTCTTTGTACTGTGGTAAATTCTAACTCAGCATCTCCTACAGAACTTAGAAATGTATCATTACTCATATTAATATAATCATCAAGAGAAGTAGAACCAGTTAAAGAAAAATCTAAATCATTATTAGAATTATTATAACTAGTGTAGGCATCATCAATGTTTGGTCCGTTATCCTCATTAGATAATATTTTTGATAAGATATCATCAATTTCTTGTTCAACAGTATAAGTTGAAATAGCATTTACACTTATAAATCCTTCTTTATATAGATAATTTGAATCTAAATACTGAATTTTTAAATAATGCGTATTTTCACCTTTTGAATCTTTATGATATACAAAGACTGGTGAAGCGTTTGAAGCAGAATCATATGAATCATTTAATGCAACTTTTATTTTTGCGCCTTTATTAAGAATTCCATCAGATTTAACTTTGTTATTAGCAGCAGTTATCCCAGTCATTGAATTATTAGAACAAGGATATACATGAGCTTTATCTCTTATGACTGTAGCCATTAAAGTTTTTGGCTTAGTATCATCAAAAACTTTAACTGGTGTAGTTGTAGTATCACCATTAGTTATTGGATTAGCTGGTTCATTAATTTTATCATAAATACGTTTTATTCTTTTGGTTTGAAGAGGAAATGATTTAGCCCAGCTATAGATTTTTTCAAAATCATTTAAAGCATTTATATTATCGAAAATTTCTTTATCAGACATAAAAGTAGGATTTTTTTTCATATTAGGATTTGACTGCAAAGTTTGTGATCTTACTGTATCTTCTAATATTTTTATATTTAAAGCATCTTCTGTGGAAGCATTATGTATTGTTTGTGTATAATCAGCTTTTTCTATTACTGAAGCTTGGTCAGTTGTAAGGAAAGAAATAAAATCTGAATTTACATAACCATATAAAACTTTTCCATCTGATAAACAAATAATAGGGAGATATTTTTTACCTTCATAATTTAAAAAATCAAAAACAATTTTTTGGTTATTTGCTAGATCTGCTTTTATATCAACTTTAACAAAATCACCTGCCTTTAAATTTCCTACTCTAGTCAGATTTTGATTAGATTTTACATAAACATTTGCATTTTTTTCTGTGATTGTTGCTAAAAGTGTTGTTGATTTTGAATCTGATAATTTATCATACTGATCTTTTGAATGAGATATTCCAGCAGGGGCAGATCGAGTAGAGGTATCTACTTGTTTAGAATAATCTTTCATAAATGCGTTATATATAGCAGTCATTCTCTTTTTATGTACTAAAAAAAGGTCGATCCATTCAGCACATTGATTTGATGCTTTTAATTCTTCAAAATGAGTATAGATTTCTTTATCAGTTAAAAATGCAGGATTTGGAAAATTAGCTTCTGCATAATTAAGATTGTAAGAATAATTTTCAGTATTTGTTGTTTCAGTAATATTCCTCCTTGTTTTTGATAACCATTTTGTAGTAGTTGATGAAATTTGTGAAGTAAATTCATCAGAAGATGCAACAGTAGATAAAATATCCATTGTTGAGCCTTGCATAATAATATTTTTTGTTTTCATATACCCAGATTTTTTAGTTAAAGATGAGTTTTTTATATTAATACCTTCTGTATATTCAACATACACATAGTGTTCCCCATAATATTTAAAGCCAGAATACATATTTTGAGGAGGACTATCTGGTATTTCAACCGTAGAATTTTTATTTAGTGTAAATGACTTTTTTAATAGGTTTCGTATTTTTCTAGTAGGAATATATTCATAAACACCTGCCTTATCATTTGATACTATGGCACTTACAGTATTACTTTCATCTGAATAATTTGATTCGTCTGGGTTAGATAAATAGTTGTCATATAAATTCATAAGTCTAATATGCTGCCATTTAGGAGAGGCAGAAATCCACTCTAAGGCATATTTATCTAGCTTTTTAAAAATAGATACTATTTGCTTATCAGTTAATTTATGAGGATTTTTAAGTTCATCAATTGATGCTAAATTTTGAATGTTATGATTAGAAATAAAAGTATCCGATGCATTAAAAAGTTCTTGAACTCCTTTATTTTTATTAGCTAAAGCATCTAAACTATTAGATTGAAGAATCGTTCTTTGTGAAGAATATAGATTTTTTTGAATTTCAGTTATTTCAGTATCAATAGTATTAATATCGTCTTCTAAGCTTTTATTCTTTTCAGTTTCAGTATTTAATTGTATTTTTAAATGACGTAATTTTTTCAGTTCTTTCTTTGATTTATTAGATTGACTAGTTTCAGTTTGAAGTTCTTCAGCAGGATTATCTAACTTTTGGATTTTTTTCTTGATATGATTGATTTTTTTATCGCTAGCTGCTTTTTCTTGCATTTTTGCCTTTTTTTTAGTTTTTGCATTTAAATATTCAATTTTCTTTTTATCATAATCTTCTAGTGTTGACAATGTAGAACCTCCTTTTTTCGAAGATTTAAGTAGTATTATGTAGTGAATGTAAATTATATATTTTTTAATAATGAAGATTAATTAAGATATCATTGTAAATATAAGGTGTTATATTGTAAATTAGATAATCATAAAATATATATTAAAAATAATGAATACTATGTTATTTATTATATAAAATAAGGGAAAAATATACCCCACATAAAAATGTAGTAATATGGACAAATTTAATATTTTAAATCAAATTACATAAAAACTACATTTTTATGTGGGGAAAAATTAAATTAATATTGTTAAAATAGTATAAGAAAAGCTATGTATCATGAATGATAAGTATTTTTGATATATTAAATTTGATATAGTTAAAAATTAAACTTTGAATTAAGAAAGGGGGATAGAGGTTTTAGTATAAATTGCTGAAACCGCATAAGTATGGCAGAATATTTATCACCAGGAGTCTATGTTGAAGAATTTGAATCAGGAAGTGTTCCTATGGAGGGTGTAGGGACAAGTACAGCAGGATTTATAGGAGTTACAGAAAGAGGAAATATTGAAGGATTACCAGAGCTGGTTACTAGTTTTGCAGATTTTAAAAGAAAATTTGGAGGATATTTATCAGAAAGTGAATTTGGAGATTATCGTTTCTTACCATATGCAGTAGAACATTTTTTTGTTAATGGTGGATCAAGAGCGTTCATTGCACGTGTAATGCCATCAAATGCTAAATGTTCAAAAGCATTTGTACCATCTAAAGAAGAGCCAGTGATAAAGCTTGAAGCAAAAAATCCAGGAGTATGGGGAAATGATTTAAAAGCAATAATTACACCAGCCAGTAAAGCAAAAACTCAAATCTTATCTGAAGAAGAAACATCTACAGGTAAAAAATATAAAGTGAAAAATGGAGATGGGTTTAATGTTGGAGATATTATAGTTTTTACTGATGGAAGTGAAAAAATATATAATATTGTAAGTAAGTCTCAGGATAATTATATTGAATTTGAAAAAGAGTTTAATGTAGATGTAGTAGACAAAAATATAATTCCTAATAAGACAATATCAACTTGTGAATTTAATATTGAATTAAGATACAGTGATATAGTTGAAGTGTATGAAAATGCATCATTTAATGTACAGGCATCAAACTATATTGATAAAAAAGCAGCTAAATCTGAATTGGCAGTTATAAATTGTTTAGGTAAATATCCAGAAGAAATAACATCACCATTTGATATGATAAATAGTGATGCTTCTAAATCTGTTTTACAAATAGATTTTACAAATGGAAGTAATGGTTCAGCAGATAAACTTGCACCAGATGATTTTATAGGTAAAGATAATGGACCAGGCAAAAGAACAGGAATTCAAGCATTTATTGATAATGATGTTGTAAGTATTATGGCAGTTCCAGGAGTAACAGATCCTAATGTTCAACTTATGCTGGTGGCTCATTGTGAAAATTTAGGAAGTAGATTTGCAGTATTGGATGTTCCAAAAGATTTAAAGAAAGTAACAGATGTATCTACACATAGAGAAATGTTTGATTCTAATTATGCAGCAATGTATCATCCTTGGCTTCAAGTTTTTGATCCATTAGATAAAAAGAACATATTCATACCACCATCAGGATCAGTACTTGGAATATATGCTCGTTCAGATAATACAAGAGGAGTTCATAAGGCACCTGCTAATGAAGTTGTTAGAGGATGTACAGGGCTTGATTGTCAATATAATAAAGGTGAACAAGATATACTTAATCCAAAAGGTGTAAATTTAATAAGAAGTTTTCCAGGACAAGGAATAAGAGTGTGGGGAGCAAGAACTTGTACTTCAAATGCTCAATGGAAATATATAAATGTTAGAAGATTATTTATATACATAGAAGAATCTATAAAAGCAAATACAAACTGGGTTGTTTTTGAGCCAAATGATGAACTTTTATGGATAAGAGTTTCAAGAACAGTAGAGGCTTTTCTTACTACTTTATGGAGAAATGGAGCATTAGCTGGAACAACTACTGATGAAGCTTTCTTTGTGAATGTTGGAAGAAATACAATGTCTCAAGATGATATAGATAATGGCAGACTTATTTGTGTGATTGGAGTTGCACCAGTAAAACCAGCTGAATTTGTAATATTTAGAATAACTCAAAAGACTAATGAAAATGCTTAAAATTCAGGAGTAGAAATTATTTTGAAAGGAGAAAGGTTTTATGGCTGAAAAATATCCATATACCAAGTTTAGATTTAAAGTTGAAGTTAATAATGTTTTAGTGGCAGAAGTTACAGAAGTTACAGGATTTGATGCTTCAGTTGATGTTATTGAATATAGAGAAGGTAATGAAAGACCTACACCAAGAAAGGTTCAGGGTTTAAGAAAATTTGGAAATATAACTTTAAAAACAGGACTAATAGATACTCATGCACTTTATGATTGGCTTAATCCTGCTAATGAAAAGGCTGCAATACCACGCCATGATGTAGTAATAACACTTCTAGCAGAAGATATGACTACTCCAATTGCAACGTGGCAAATTGAAGCAGCATGGCCAACAAAATATACAGGACCAGATTTAAATGCAACATCTTCAGAAGTAGCTTTTGAAAGTATAGAATTAGCTCATGAAGGTTTAAAAAGAACATTATAGTGTTAAAAATTAGGCTATGTATGTAAAGTGGGATAATTATCTATACATAGCCTAGTTTAAAATATAAAATGTGAGGTGGAGTAATATGTCATTCAAAACAGAGTATGAATTTGAATTACCTAGGGGGTATATGGACGAAAATGGAGAATTACATAAGAAAGGGATAATGAGACTTGCAACAGCTGCTGATGAGATAGTTCCAATGAAAGATCCCAGAGTACAGCAAAATCCTGGGTATTTGACAATAATTCTTTTAGCTAGAGTTATTACAAGTTTAGAAGGAATATCAATGGTAGATGTTAGATTAATAGAAAAATTATTTACAATAGATTTAGCATATTTACAAGATTTATATCAAAGAATAAATCAAATGGAGTCTCCTTCATATAAGACAATTTGCCCGCACTGTGGAAAAGAAATAGAGGCACCTATAAATTTTATGACAACCGATCAATAACATCTTATCCGATTGATCGGATTTATCAAGAAGTAGCATTTATAGCATATTATTTTCATTGGAATCATGATGAAGTAATGAATATGGAGCATAGAGAAAGAAGACGCTGGTGTGATGAAATATCAAAAATAAACAGTGAATTAAATGATGAACCTAAAAATATCTTTTCTGTATAAATATGTAATCAATTTGAAGTATATAAATAAAAAATTATTTAATTTGGAGGTATTTAAAATTGGCTATCTTTGAAGAAAGTTCAGTTAAAAAGTGGGATACCAATCTTAAAGTTAAAAATTGGGAAAATGGCGGAGTAGTTGTAAATAATAAATTTATTGTAACAATAGGACCTTTATTAACAAGTTTTTCGAAGGTTAGCGGAATTGGAAGAAGTATAGAGTACGAAACAAAGGAAGAAGGCGGAAGAAATAATTTTGTACATGTAGTCAGAAAAAATGTGCAATATCAAAATAATATATTAAAACTTGAAAAGGGAGTAGGTAGATATAATCCGTTAGTTTTAGCAGCTGACGGAACTATAGAAATGGGAGTTAGAATACCACTTCCAGGCACAATAATAATTTTAGATGATAATTATCAGATGTCACAGATGTATACATTTGATGATATTGTAATATTAAAATGGGAATTAAGTGATTTGGATGCTAAAGGTGATGAGGTATTATTGGATCGAGTTGAATTAATGCATTCAGGATTAAAGATGGTTAGCATTAAGAAATGAAAATAAAAAATATATAAGTATATTTTATTAAATATAAATTCAAGATTAATAGTTTTGGTGGTGTTTTTATGATATTAAATCCATTTACTGCACCAGTCTATACTAGATTAATAAATATTGATAGTAGTTTTGTGTCAAGGATTTTGGATAAAGTACTATTTATTGATAGGGATAGCTGGTCACAGCTCTCCCTTATATTTTTGAATAACATTTATGAAGAAACTCAACAAGAAGAAGAAAATAAAAACAATTTTGATATAAATTTAATATTAAATCTTCTTTTACAATTAAACTCTGTTAAAAATAGTAGAGGAAGTATAAACGGTAATCATAAATACATAGAAAAAAATATAGAATATGTAATTAATAATTATCTTTATACTGTGAATTTGCTAGATAAAAAAGTTTATGATAAATTAAAAAATATAAATGTACAAATAGAAAATGGTTCTTATAAGAATGTACAGAAAAATAAGAATCATAATATTAATCTTCAAAATATTAAGAAACTGTATTATGAAGTTAATAAAAACAATTTGATCAAATTGGAGAAAATCAAAAGTCTAAACAATGAAGATATAGTTAATGAAATTGCTAAAAATGTAGTATATAGAGACAAGACTATAAATAGGAAGCAGTTTTTAAATTTAATTAATATAGGAAATTTTAAAAATATAACTAATAGACAAAGAAATATAAATTTAATTTTATTATTAGATGCTGCTAATATAAGCAGAAAAGTAATAGAA
>ENA-OXEC01000245-OXEC01000245.1-human-gut-metagenome-genome-assembly--contig:-NODE-245-length-31618-cov-22.397_pt1 | contig 31618 bp, 32 predicted proteins | sample MGYA00249351_ERZ652235 | MGnify/ENA primary metagenome ERZ652235 (study PRJEB26925, sample SAMN05826906) | human gut metagenome | biome: ENVO:2100002; feature: ENVO:00000062; material: ENVO:00002003...
GAGATCTGCGCATGTCTCGTGGGCTCGGAGATGTGTATAAGAGACAGGTCTTTATATTGGCCACCGCTTAATCGATGAAACGGCGGGTGATGTCAGTGTATTCTTCTATGCGTCGGTCACGCAGGAACGGCCACCAACGGCGCACTTGCTCGCTATGGGCAAGGTCAACATTGACAACGGCACTCTCTTCCTCGCTATCTCCCGAACGGAAAAGAAACTCGCCCTGTGGTCCTACCACCATACTGCTGCCCCAAAACTGTATGCCGTTGGTTTGGCCGCTGGGATCCGGTTCGAAGCCCACACGGTTGACGGAAATCACCGGCAGTCCATTGGCCACGGCATGACCACGCTGCACGGTGGTCCATGCGTCACGTTGTCGCTGCTGTTCGTCGGGCGCATCGCTGCTTTCATAACCGATAGCTGTGGGGTAGATAAGCAACTCCGCACCTTGCAATGCCATCAGACGGGCAGCTTCCGGATACCATTGATCCCAGCAAACGAGCACACCAAGTTTGCCCACAGAGGTTTGTATTGGCTGAAAACCGAGATCTCCGGGGGTAAAATAGAACTTCTCATAGTAGGCAGGGTCATCGGGAATGTGCATCTTGCGATAGATGCCGGCAATGGTGCCGTTGCGCTCCATCACCACTGCCGTGTTGTGGTAAAGCCCCGGTGCGCGGCGTTCGAAGAGCGACGTGACAATCACCACATTGAGTTGTTTGGCCAGTTGGCCGTAAAAGTCAGTCGAAGGCCCGGGGACAGGCTCTGCCAAATCGAAGTTGTCAACACTCTCCACTTGGCAGAAATAGAGTGAATTGTGCAGTTCTTGCAGCACGATAAGTTCTGCACCGCGTTGGGCAAGGCTGGTGATGCCGTCGGCCAATCGGCGCATGTTGTCGCCTCGGTCTGCCACGTTGTGTTGTTGTAAGATTCCTATTTTCAGTTCTTTTGCCATATCTTGTTGTCTTTGGTGGACGACGCACGTCCTTGTCTTATGATTGATGAATGCTTTACGGTTACCCCTCACGAATGACTCCTGCGGGAAACTGCATGGTCAGACAATGTAGCGAACCGTGCTGACGGATAACCGTCCGGGCATCGACACCGATGATTTCGCGATCGGGGAAAGCCAGTTGGATTTGCCGGCGGGCCTGCTCATCCTTATCGGGCTGTGCATAAGTGGGATAGATCACGGCCCCGTTGATGATGAGAAAGTTGGCATAGGTGGCCGGCAAACGCTCCCCGTCGTCGTAAATGGCATCGGGCAAGGGCAACGGAAGCAGTCTGTACGGGTGCCCACCGGACGTGCGGAGGACCTTCAGTTGTTCTTCAAGTGCCTTAAAGTCGCCAAAATGCTCATCATTCTTATCCTCACACCTTATATATAATAAGGTGTCGGAAGGCGCCACGCGCACGATGGTATCAATATGTCCGTCGGTATCGTCACCTATGAGACTGCCGTGGTCGAGCCATACGATGCGGTCGGCGCATAGTCGCTGTTTGAGTTGTTTCTCTATTCGGTTGCGGTCGAGAGGCTGGTTGCGGTGGGGGGCGAGCAGACATTGTGAGGTGGTGAACACCGTGCCGTGCCCGTCGCTCTCGATCGCCCCTCCCTCCAGAACGAAATCGAGGTGGTCTTCCATGACCCCTTCAAACGCCCCTTGGCTATAAAGTACACAGTTGATGGCATTGTCTTTGTCAGCTTCAAACTTCTTTCCCCATCCATTGAAACGGAAATCGAGCAGTTTGGCATCCGACACCGGCTCTTTGCTTTGGGGGTGTCGCAGCAGGGTGACAAACGCATGGTCGCGTGCCCATGTGTCGTTGGTGTCGCAAGTGAAATAGAGCAGGTTGGGCTGCATTTCCTCCGGTAGTTCCTTAGCCAACAGTGACTTCACGGCTGCAGTGTCGGGAGAGACGATCACCACCTTCTCTCGGGCGGCAATGATGCGCGCCATGTTGACGAATGTGGCGGTGATCCGGTCAAGATAAGGCTTCCAGTCGGTCATGTCGTGGGGCCATGTGAGTTGAATGCCGCTTTGCGGATGCCACTCTGCGGGCAGGAAGTAGTCGTACATCCTTGTTTTATCCATTGTCATTGATGGTTTTATTCCGGTTTCTTATGTGCCGATTCCTCCGCGCTTTGCAACCGGTCGGTCTGCAAAAGGAGTGGGGAAAAGTATAGTTGGTCGGGCAAAGTTAGTGAAAAAGGAGCGAAAACTGCATAAAACGGCTTGATTTTTAAACCCCATTTCCTTTTATTCTCTCGTCTTCGAGGTGTGTGAGAGCCTTCTGCCAAATCTTGTCCAAGTCCCGCAAACAGGCCTTGACCCATGTCAATCGGGTTGATAAAGGTCAAAAAGTCGACCTTTTAGAGCTAAAAACCGCCCCAAAAAGTTGGTAGTTGGCAAAATGGCACTACCTTTGCATCGAGTAAAGCAAGAAAGCTCCAAATCGCGAACAGATAAAAGCAAAAAGGATAACAAAGATGTGAAGCGACATCTTGCAGAGTTAAATAATAAAGTATTAGTAGAATTTTAAAGGTAAAAAGATTATGAAAGAGAGAATGCACAAAATGATGAGACGAGTGAGTTATTATTTGGTCGATATGATTCAGACATACAATTTTGGACGTGTGAATATGGCTTAATGCCCTTATCGGCTATACAAAAGCGGGCCGGAATCCAGTAATGGGTTCCGGCCCGTTTCCTTTTCGGGGCAGCAACACCCGTAAATGATGGAACAAGACGTTGTGGTAAAAAACGTTAAACGCCTGTATGCAGCATTCCCGCTCTCACAATTTTTCGCTATCTTTGCACTTTGTAAATATCATAAATAGCTGTAAAGCGTGAAAATAAAAGAGGTAATTGCTGCCCTTGAACATTTCGCGCCTCTGCCTCTGCAAGAGGGCTTTGACAATGCCGGCTTGCAAGTAGGGCTGACAGAGGCGGTGGACGTATCAGGGGCATTGTTGTGTCTGGATGTCACTGAAGCTGTGGTCGACGAAGCCATTGCGCAGGGTTGCAATCTCATCGTGAGCCATCATCCCGTCATCTTTCACAAGCTCCGCCGCATCAGCGACGAAGACTACGTGCAGCGCACAGTGATGAAAGCCATCAAAAACGACATCACCATTGTCTCCATGCACACCAACATGGATGAGGCCGAGGGGGGAGTGAACCACAAAATGGCCGAAAAGATGGGGCTTGGCAAGTTGCGCTTCTTTGGCAAGCGGAAAGAGGAGCGCGTGCAGACCGCCGATGCCGGTGAGGCCACAGTGCAGGCCGGTGAGGGTGTGATCGGCGAATTGTCCGAACCGATGGCTGCCGATGACTTCGTGCTGATGCTCAAGCGCGCGTTTGAAGTGGAGTGTGTGCAGTGCAACCAGCTCCTGCGCCGGCCCATCAGCAAGGTAGCCGTCTGCGGCGGTGCCGGTTCGTTCATGCTCGGTGAAGCCCTTGCGGCCGGGGCCGATGCCTTTGTCACGGGCGAGATGCACTATCACGAATACTTCGGCCGTGAGCAGCAGATCCAGATAGCCGTGCTCGGCCATTACCAAAGCGAGCAATACACCAACGAAATATTTCAATCAATCATAAAGGATTGTTGCCCCGGCGTGAAGACTTTTCTCACCACGGTAAACACCAATCCGATTATCTATTTATAAGATTATGGCAAAGAAAGACCCTACAGATTTGACGGTGGAGGAGAAGCTGAAGACGCTTTTCCAGCTTCAGACCACCTTGTCGGGAATCGATGAGAAGCGCGCGTTGAGAGGCGAACTGCCCCTCGAAGTACAAGACTTGGAAGACGAAATAGCCGGTCTCACCACCCGCATCGAGAAAATCGAGGCCGACATCCGCGACTTCCAGAGCGCGATGGTGCAGAAGCGTGGCGAAATTCAGGATGCGCAGGCCAGTGTGGAACGCTACAAGCGGCAGCTCGACGAGGTGTCCAACAACCGTGAGTATGACACGCTGACCAAGGAAATCGAATTTCAAACACTCGAAATAGAACTCTGCAACAAGAAAATACGTGAGGCAGAGGTCAAGGTGGCCGAGAAGGAGCGCGACCTTGAGCAGAATCATGAAATCATCGACGACCGCCGCAAGGCCCTTGAGGAGAAGAAGGTGGAACTCGACGAAATCATGCAGGAAACTAAGGAGGAGGAAACGCTGCTGAAGGAGAAGGCCTCGGAACTGGAAAAGAAAATCGAACCCCGGTTGCTCACCAGTTTCAAGCGCATCCGCAAGAATGCCCGCAACGGTCTGGGCATCGTTTATGTGCAGCGTGATGCCTGCGGCGGTTGCTTCAACAAGATTCCGCCCCAGCGCCAGCTCGACATCAAGATGCACAAGAAAATCATCGTGTGCGAATATTGCGGCCGCATCCTCATCGACCCCGAACTGGCCGGTGTAAAGGTGGCTTCGCCCGTGGAAGAGAAGCCCAAGCGCAAGCGTTCCATCCGCAAGACCGCCAAGAAGAGCGAGGAAGAAATCCCCGAGGGGGCAGAATAAGCGTCTGCACTCAAGGCGAAAAGCATCGTGAGAGTCTCATTCGAAATCCATTTTCGGGTGAGACTCTCTTGTGTTGTATGGGGGTGAATGGGGGAAAATTGGCGTTGGGCAGTAAACCATCCGAATGAGATGGATTGTTAAACTATTTGTTCGTTTTCGGCCTCTCTGCTTGCGATATTTGCGACGAACAGCTCATCGGGCGCAAATACGCGAATTTTGACGGTGTTTTTAAAAGGTTGGTAATCAGTCGTTTGAATATTATTGACACAGTTTTGAGTCCGAAAACGGGGCTGAAAGGACCCAAACGGGCTTGCAAAAGGGCCACGGTTGTCGTGCAACTGTGGCCCTTTTGAAAAGTAACTAATCAATGAAAAAGAAGAAATATCGAAATTGATGTAAACTAACTGATAATGAGGAGGAAATACACGAATTGGCATAATACTGCTCTATTTGTAAAGGGCAGAAACATGCAGATTTAGGCAGAAGTTCAGTTACCAGAGTGTTACCTTATTTTGATGTAGGTAATGATGGTGCAGCATTCGGTAACTGAATTATTTTCGCTCGTGTGGCTGTTGCTTTGGTCGGCAGTTTTCTGCGTAAGTGAGGAACGCTTTAATTCGGGTAATTTTGCCCACAAATATTAAAGCGTATGAAAACAGAGAAAATGAAGGTGCTGCTCTACCTCAAAAAGAGCGGTCTTGACAAGTCGGGCAAGGCTCCGATTATGGGACGTATTACCATTGGGCACTCCATTGCCCAGTTCAGTTGTAAACTTTCCTGTAATCCCGACTTATGGAATCCACGTGAGAGCAGAATGGACGGCAAGAGCCGCGAGGCGGTGGAGGTTAATGGGAGATTGGAGAACCTGCTGCTTTCCATTTACTCTGCCTATCAGTCGTTGATTGCCAAAGGCCTGCCATTTGATGCAACCGATGTAAAAGAACTGTTTCAAGGCAGTATGCAGACACGATGCAGGCTCATCGAGAGATTGGATATGCTCATCAAGGAGAAAGAAAGCCATATCGGTATAGACATCAAGGAAGAGTCTATGTCCGCCTATTATTCCACTCGAAAACGATTGCAGGAGTTTATACAGAAGAAATATCATGTTTCGGATTTGGCATTCTCGCAGCTTACAGAAAGCTTTATCTATGAATTGCAGACATTCTGTCTTGGTGAACTCGGTCATCAGCAAAGCACATTTTTCAGAGTTGCAGCAGATTTGAAGACCGTCTGCTGGCTTGCTTATCGTGAGGGGCTGGCTGACACGCTTCTGTTTGATAAGGTTCATATAGAACGCGGAAACAAGAAAACACCTAAGGCTCTCGACAAAGAAGCATTGGATAAACTCAAAGCACTCCGTTTTGATGAATTGGAAGAGGAAATGGAAACAGTTCGTGATGTGTTTCTCTTCGCCTGTTATACCGGTGCAGCCTATTGTGATTTGATGGAACTAAGCAAGAAGCACCTTGTCCGTGATGATGCAGGTAGTTTGTGGTTGAAGTTCAACCGACAGAAGACGGGCGTACTTTGTCGTATCAAACTATTGCCGGAAGCTGTTCGGTTAATTGAGAAAATGCACAGCGATGAAAGGGAAACACTGCTCCCCCATATCAAATATCCCACTTGTCAGTCTTGTCTCAAGGCCTTGCGATTACGGGCAGGTATTTCTTTTCCCTTTACCTCGCACACGGCAAGACATACCTTTGCCACACTTGTCACCTTGGAACAGGGCGTTCCTATTGAAACGGTCAGCAAGATGCTGGGACATACGAACGTAAGTATGACCGAACGTTATGCAAAGGTAACACCACAGAAACTCTTTGAGGAGTTTAACCGTTTCCTTTCTTTCACAGAAGATTTACGTTTAACCATTTAACCAAGATTTTTTATGAGAAGTACATTCAAGATATTGTTTTACATCAACAGACAGAAAACAAAGGCAGACGGCAAGACTGCTATTCACTGCCGTATCACCATAGATGGTAAGAGCACTGCTATCACCACAGGTGAGCAGTGCAAGTCCTCCGAGTGGAACAGCAGGAAAGGACTGACAACCGACAAGAAAACCAATCAAAGAATCGGCGAGTTCAAAGAACTTGTAGAAAAGACCTATCAGGAGATATTGATAAAGGACGGAGTGGTAAGCGTGGAACTGCTCAAGAACCGTTTGCAGGGGATAGCCACCATGCCGACAACACTTCTTGCCATGATCAAGGCAGAACTGCAATCCGTTAAAGAGTGCGTGGGCAAATCAAGAGCTGAGGGAACCTATCAGAATCTTCTCTATTCAGATAAGTTACTTATGGAGTTTGTAAAGGATAAGGGAATGACGGATATAGTCATAGCCACTATAACGGAAGACTTGTTTGAAGAATACCGTTTCTATCTGAAAAGACGAGGCTTGGCAACAGCTACCCTAAATCGTTACCTTTGTTGGCTGAGTAGGCTGATGTATCGTGCGGTCAGTCAAAGGCTCATTCGTTGCAATCCTTTTGAGAATGCCAAGTATGAGAAAACGGAACAGAAGATACGCTTTTTGCAAAAGAGCGATGTTGCCAAACTCATGGCATTGAGAGTAATTGATAAGGAAGCAGAACAAGCAAGACGGATGTTTATCTTCTCATGCTTTACGGGCTTGGCTATTGCTGATATGGAACATTTGCAATTGGGACATATCCAAACAGCTGCGGACGGACAGAAATATATCCGAAAAGAAAGGCAGAAGACAAAGGTGGAGTTTATTGTGCCCCTGCACCCGATAGCGGAGGCCATCATCAATCAATGTAAGGAAGAGCAACCCAGCATGAAAGAAATGCAGACGGTGAAAGAAAAAGGCGACGACTTTATTTTTCACTGTGCTTGTAGCCGTAGCGTGATGAGCAAGAACCTGAGCATCGTGGGCAAGGCTTGCGGTATCAGAGAGCGGTTGTCCTACCACATGGCAAGGCACACGTTCGGCACGATGAGTTTAAGTGCAGGAATACCTATCGAAAGCATTGCCAAGATGATGGGGCACGCCTCTATATCCAGTACTCAAATCTACGCACAGGTTACGGACAATAAGATTTCGGAGGATATGGACAGGTTGATAAGGAAACATCAGACAAAAGAAACGAAGGAGGAAACCGTATGAATGTCAATCACCATCAAACAAAAAAAGAGCGCAGCTATTTCGAGTGGGGTGACAATATGCAAATCATTCGCAAAGGCAAAGGTGATATAGCCATGACAGAGAGTGAACTCGTAGATTTCTTTAATGTAACATGGAAGAAGCTCAATTATCAATTGCAACTACTCCTCAAAACATTTTCCCTACATCCCGAGGAAAGGAATGTAGGGGAGGTGGAAGTGTTCGTAAATGGACAGTTAAAAGGTTATGCTTCGCTTTATCCGCTTTCAATCATCATCGCTTTGTCTTATCAATTGGACAGCATGGAAGCCCACTTGTTCAGAAAACACATCTGCCAAGAGTTACAACACCCAACACCTATGGTAGAACAGATATTCCTATACTGCAGTGACAGTATCAATTGATATACTTTTCTCTTTCACCGATATTATCCTACTACATTACTACAAGAAGGGATAATACAGTGAAAGAGAAAGGGTTGGTATTGTAGTCAGAAAGTAGGAATAGGTTATTACTACCGTCTAACTACACACAACTATGTTTTTGAGGCCTTCAAGTATACCGAAAGCCTTATAAGTAGTTATTCTCCAAGTAGTCTATCAACAGTAGAGATACGCATCTGTTTTATTGCATAACATTCCTTTTACCCGTATTTCCTGACCCTCTGATTTCTTCGTGATAAAGATAATTCACTATCGAGGGATGTCCTTTGGGACTTCGTTCGTAAGGCAATTCATTATCCACATACTTACATTGAGCCTCCTGTGCCATTTTCGCGGCCTCTTGCTCCAATTGCTTCCAATATGTTCGGTCTTTATGCAAATAGATTTCTTCATAAAGTGGGAACAAATGGGGATAGTGTGATTTGATATAACCCATAATGTTGGCCTTAAAACCACCCCGCAGATTGAGGTTCTCAAGCCAAAAGAGGTCGCAAATATCTTTCACTTCATGAAAAATAGCTTTGAAATTGGTGATGCCAGGGAAGATGGGCGACACAAAACAAATGGTTCGGATGCCCGCCTCGTAGACCTTTCGCATGGCTGCGATGCGCCGCTCTATGCTCACGGCCTTGTCCATGTCGGCACGAAATGTCTCATCAAGCGTGTTGACTGACCACGATACGGTGACTTTCTTCATTTGCCGGAGCAGGTCAAGGTCGCGCAACACGAGGTCGCTCTTTGTACAAATGAGTATTTCTGCATCGCTGTCTTTGAGCTCTTCAAGCAGTTTACGTGTCCTGCGGAACGTTGCTTCTTCGGGATTATATCCATCGGTCACTGATCCAATAACCACGCGTTGTCCGGCATATTTCTTCGGATTCTTGATTGCAGGCCAATGCTTCACGTCTAAGAAAGTGCCCCATTCTTCTTTATGTCCTGTGAAGCGCTTCATGAATGAGGCGTAACAATACTTGCAAGCATGGGTGCAACCCACGTATGGATTCACCGAATAGCCACCAACAGGGAGGTTGGACTTGGTCATGATGCCACGCACCTCTTTCGTTCCAATGAGTGTTTTTGCCATATTTCTTCCTTTATTCTTTATAAATCCTCTACCGTTTCACCGTCTTCAGGAATAAAGACGCGGTCTAAAATTCCTGCCACTTCCGCACGCTTTCTCACCATTTCACGCGTCACGCTATTATGGTTCACGCCTTCAAGATACGTCACAAATAACTTTGCATCAGGTGCAGCTGCAGCAACTTTTACCACATCTTCATCGTTCATAATAACGCGTCCACCCAAGCGAAAACCATTGCCACTTGCATTAAGGGTGATAACCTCGGGGCGAAAACGCTTCAAATTGCGCTTCACACCAGCATACCAGATAGTATCTCCGGCGTGATAGAGCGTCTTTTCTTGTGGATGAGTGAATACATAACCCGCTGTATGTCCGGCAGGATACTTCATGATGAAATTACCATGCTGGCTTTCGGCCTTTTGTATGCTCACTTCCCCAATCCTTGTATTGTCGCCGACAACTTCCACATGATTAAATCCATGCGACATCACCACCTGCCGATTGTTTTCGTCTTGCACAAAAAATCGCATATCTTTAGGCATCATTTCATAGGCCGCCTCATCGATATGGTCATCGTGTAGATGGGTAAGCAACACCGCATCTACACCTTTTAGCATCTCTTCTACAGGAAAAGGTAGTTCATGAAGTGGGTTGCGCAGGTGTTGATTTCTACTAAAGGGGAAAGGAGGCATGCAGCCTTTCTTTCCCAACATGGGGTCGATCAGAATTTTCTTTCCCCCATATTCAACGATTATCGTTGCATTTCTTATTTGCTGGATATTCATTGTTTATTAACAATTAAAGTTTAACATTGGCTTCCAGCATAATAGCATCCTTCAGTGGTTCATCATCATCAGAGAACGAATTTGCCTTATATTGTACACAAAGCACGAGCATTTCGCTGCTGCCTGTGTTCTTGAAAGCACGTTTGCCATTGGGCGCAATTCTCACGATGCTTCCTTCTGAAACGGGAAATCGTTTGCCGTCTACATCGAAAATGCCTTCACCTTTAAGAATGAAATAAAGCTCTTCGTGAGTTTTATGGATATGGCGTGTGCCATAATCCTGCCCAGCTGCAAGACTTTGGAAAGACAATTCTGCGCCTGTTGCTTGTAGTGCATGTCCGGCAAACATCTTTCCCGGGATAGAGAAATTGCCCATAGCCAACTCATATTCCTTAATTTCATTCAACTTACCTACGTTCACCGTGGTGAAGTTCTCACCTTTTTCTACAATTTTAATTTCTTTCATAATACTGTTTGTTTTGATTACGAGTGCAAAGGTAGTGCATAAAACAAAGACACATTCTACCATTAATAATATATGCTCTACCATTTTGATAAGCCATTAATTATTCGTACATTTGTTGCATGAAATTAGAGAATCACCCCCAAGAACTTACACAAGTTCCTTTCTGCAAAACGGAATGTGGTGTAGACTTCAACATCAATACCGATACGCACGAGCGTTTGCGGGGCGTATTGATGGAGTATCCGTCTTTCAAAACCAACTTCTTCGAGTTGTTTTTCTTCAGGAAAGCATCCGGGTGGCTGCGTTATGGCTTTCAACATATCGCGTTGAAAGACAATACGGTGCTGATACTTTCGCCGCACATCCATCAGGAGTGGCACATTGATGAAAGCCAAACGGATTATCGTTTCCTTATTTTCCGTGATGATTTTCTTTCAACCTATCTTGCCGATCCTTTCTTTACTTATCGTTTGCTTTATTGCTACCAAACAGATTTCCCACCCTATCTGTCGGCTACAGCTATGGAACAACAAGAATACGAGCGTTTGCTTGTGCGGATAAAAGAAGAACTCAACCATCCTCTTGCCGACAGCTATCACATCATCGTATCCTTGCTTCATTATCTGCTCATGACCCTTAATCGTAGGTATTCTGCTCAATACCATCTGCCTTTTGATGCCCCCAAGAACCACCATGCCTTTGAGTTCAAACAACTCTTAGAGAAGCATATTCGCCAATACCAGCAAGTGGCCGACTATGCAGCCATGCTGAACATCAGCCGCATCACATTGAATGCTTCTGTACAGGCACAATATGGGCAAACGGCCGTACATCTGCTGAAACAACGTCTGCTTGCAGAAATCAAGAATGAAATACTATTCACTGACAAAACTACCAGTGAATTGGCATACGAATTCAATTTCTCGGAGCCGGGACATTTAATGCGTTTCTTCAAAAAACAAACAGGACAGACGGTTACGGAGTTTAAAGAAGAATATAAAGGACAACAGTTTACCGCAGAATAGAAAAATGATTAAACGAAGAACTTACCAATAAACGAACGGCACTTGAAACAGATATATCTCTGCTCAAGTGCCGTTATCCATTCACCAATATACGCTTATTGCCTTTATCCTGTCTGACTACCCTGATAATCCTCCTCCAGCATCTTCTCCAAGTCCGAAGCCTTGTAGAGTATCTTTCCTGCAAACTGCGTGTAGGGAATAATCTTCCTGTCTCGGTAGTCCTGCAAGGTACGGGGACTGATATACAGCCGCTCGCACACTTCCTTTCCTGTGAGGAAAAGTTCGCCAGCAAAGAGTGGCTTGTGTGTATCCGCCACTTCTACTATTCGTTTACCTACAACTCTCAACGCTGAGACGACCAACTGCATCTCGTCCGTCTCCATGTTCAAGTCTCTTGCTGTTTCCATCATATCTGTCTGTTTTTAGGTTTGTCCGATTTCGTAAGAAGCAATGTTTCCACATCCTCGCGCTTGTAATAGCACTTATGTCCGATTTGTGTAAACGGTAGCACACCTGTATCCCGATAATGTTGCAAGGTGCGCTTGCTGATGTTCAGCAGCTGGCACACATCACCATTGTGCAGCCAGTCTGTGTGCTTGCTTTTCTCTCCGAATGCCTTGTGGCAGCATTCTGCAAGGTTCAAGATTTCATCTCGAAGCTTTGCCCAATTGGTTTCCGTAATGACGTAATAGTTCATAATCATATTTTGTTATTTTTGTTGTTTCAGTTCTTTCCTGTTTCTGCTGGCAAAGGTAATGGCGTACGTGTGCCTCTCAAAGCCGTGGGGAACAGCAGGGAAGTATCGGGAACTATCGGGAAAAGAGCAATCCGTTTCATCGGTTCACATTTGTATTTTCCTGCCCCGTCTTTTTTCTTTCATTGCAAAATTAATATCGGGCATTTCTTATTCCATCACTTTTCATTCAAGTGGCAGCTTGTGGCGCTATAACAAGGACAAAAGAGACAGATTGATGTTCTTGCCACTGCACAAATGAGGTTAATAAGGTAATCAAAGCAAAAGACCGCATCTGAAAGCAAACAACGACAATCCGTATTTCTGTTAACCTTTCTTTCCTGTCATCCATTTTTTGCTTAATGAGGCTATAAATACCCTTCTTGACAGCCTGTTCTCCTAAGAATTTTGCAGCGGACGAGCGCAACATTATGCAAGAAGGCTCTGAATGCTTGGAAGTTACGCATTCTCACCCTAACTTCACTATTGGAAACCAATTCAATGGAATAATGAAAAAGAACGCAGATGCAGGCAATATAGACAACAGAAGAAATCCTCATCGCAGGGGTAGCTCATCCAAGAACGCAGAGATAGAAAACTACCTCTCCACACACTACGAGTTCAGATACAATACAGTATTGGGCAGAACCGAATACCGAAGTAGGAACAGCGGCATATTTACAAAAGTCGGTCGTTATGAAATCAATACGCTCCGCAGGGAACTTGATTGCGATGAAGGCATCGTAACTTCTTCCGATAATCTCTACTCTATCATCGAGAGCAGTTTTTCTCCGCGCATCAATCCTGTGCAGGAGTATTTAAAAGGGTTGCCATTGATAGATATAGGCGATAGCAGTAGCTGTGATGATGCCGGTTGCAGGGATAGTAATGTGTCTTCTTTTTCACCGAAAGCGATTCCCAATTTGGCAAGCTGCGTGGTTGTCCGTAATTCTAACAAATGGTTGCCGTATCTTACCAAATGGCTTGTGGCGGTGGTTGCCAATGCGATGGACGACCGCGAGTGTCGTAACCATACCTGCCTCGTGCTGACAGGCGAGCAGGGCAAGTTCAAGACGACGTTTCTCGATTTGCTCTGTCCCCCAGCACTGCACGGTTACAGTTACACAGGAAAAATATATCCGCAGGAAAAGGACACACTTACCTATATCGGTCAGAACCTTTATCGTAAACATAGATGACCAGCTCAAAGCCCTCAATAAGCGAGACGAGAACGAACTGAAGAACCTTATCACCTGTCCGATGGTCAAGTACCGTATGCCATATGATAAGTATGTAGAGGAGCATCCCCACTTGGCAAGCTTTGTGGCATCGGTGAACGGCAACGATTTTCTTACCGACCCGACAGGCAGCAGACGTTTCCTGCCCTTTGAAGTCCTTTCCATAGACATAGAGAAAGCCAAGCGTATTTCAATGGACAATGTCTATGCTGAAGCCAAAGCCCTGTTAAAGTTAGGTTTTCGCTATTGGTTTGATGATGATGAGATTGCTGAACTATACAGGGAGAGTGAAGACTTTCAAGTACAGACCGCTGAGATGGAACTCTTGCTGCGTTGCTTTGAAAAGCCAACGGAGGTTGAAAGCTATTCGTTAATGACTACTACGGAGATACTCACCTATCTGGGTATTTATACCCACCAGCCACTTGTTGCCAAGCGTATGGGCGAAGCCTTGAAGAAAGCAGGATACATAAAGGTGAGCAAACGAAGAAACGGTGGAAGCCCCATCTATGTCTACAAGATTAGGAAAATCTTGCCATGTCCGCTCCTTCAAACTTGTAGTAGCCAAATGTAGTAGAATGTATAGTATTGTCTTATACTACAAAGTAATACTGATTATCAATCACTTATCACAGAATAGTATGTAGTAAGAAGAAAGATGAAAAAGTTTGGAGGGGAAAAACTTTGGAAACGGTAAAACCATAAAACAGACAAGCATAAATAATTATCATTCAACCTATTAAAGTATCAAAACAATGAAAGAAGAAGATTTATCACTTATCAAGCGATATTCCATCATGGAGTATCTCGAAAGGAAGGGTATCAGACCTGTCCGCAGGACACCTGCCTATGCAATGTACCGTTCACCGCTCAGGGAGGAAACGCGTCCGAGTTTCAAGGTGGACACGGAAAAGAACCTTTGGATAGACTATGCCGAAGGCAGGGGTGGAAGCATCATAGACCTTTGTATGCGCTTGGAGGACTGCACGCTCTCGGAAGCCATCTGCCGTTTGGGACAGAAAGCTCCCGGGAATACCACGCAAAGCTCCAGTTCTTCAAAGAGAGAAATATCCATCAGCCCAAATCAAATAGAGAATGTAACGGCAAGCGGTACAAGGAGACTGATATGCCTATCAGACACCTTGCCGCCGCATTTGCAGGAGTACCTCAAAAAGGAACGCTGCATTGATTTGGAAAAGGCAAAACCCTTTCTCAAATGTATCAGTTACGAGGTAAGGGAAAGAAGATATGAAGCTATCGGCTTTGCTAATTCTTCGGGAGGCTATGAACTTCGGGACAATCATTTGTTTAAGGGAACAGTTGCCCCGAAAGACATCACTCCGATATTTGAGGACATGGAACAGCCTGTCTGTCTGTTCGAGGGCTTCATGGACTTTCTCTCTTTTCTTTCAATGAAAGGGAAAGTTTCCAACCAATGCCTCGTGATGAATTCCGTGAGTAATGTAGCAAGAAGTATTCACTACCTGAACAAAAGAAATATAACCTCTGTTCGTGCTTTTCTTGATAATGACGATGCAGGTCGAAAAGCTGTGCAGGAATTTGTAAACGCAGGTTTTAAGGTAGAAGATATGACCGTATATTATAGAGACTTCAAAGATCTTAACGATTATCACGTCAGCCGTGTTCGTGAGCCACAGAAAAAGTTGGAGAAAACTCCCAATACAAGTAACAAAATAAAACAAGTCAAACTTAAAATAAGATAGAGTGATGAAAAAGGAAAGAAGAAACATAGAAGAAATAGATCGTTTCATAGGAGAAACTTTTGGCGTAAGCCCGGCTAAAAGTTCAAACGAACAAACCGCTGCTGAATTTCGGGCAAGGGGAATGAACAATATTCAAGAGCAAAAACAACAAGAAGCAGAATATGCCATAGAGCATGCCACGCCAGCCGAGCCCGTACTGCATACAGAGCATGCAACTATTCAACGACGCATCAGTGCCAAGATGAGAAAAGAGACACTTGACGCATACAAGCAGGCGTTCCTTGTTCCAACAAAGCTAAGTGAGAGAAAGGCGGTCTATCTGAGCAGGGAAACACAGGAACGTGCGGACTTCATTGTCCGTAGATTGGGAGATAAAGGAGCCAATGTCTCGAGCTTCATCGAAAACCTTGTGCGTATCCATTTGGAGGAATACGGTGAGGATATAAAAAAATGGAGGAAGCTGTAAACAACAGAAAAACGGTCAAGGACTATCGAGTAAAAGGATGTCCTTTTCACTCAAAATCCTCGACCGTTTTAGGGTAGTACCAACAATAGATTTTTACTGAACACATTGAACGGTGGGAATGCCACGAACACAGTTAATCTTCTGAATGCATAGCATTCATTTTTGGACGACAAAACGCTTTATGCGTAAACGTTTCATTAGCTGACATTGTAAGACGTCAGTTTGTACCCACAAACTGCGCTTGCTCCCCTCGTTCGGTTATCGGGGAGATTAGACCGTAATCACTCCGTTCTCATCGGTCAGCGTTCGGAAATTAAGCAAGATTGAAAACAAAGAAAAGAGGACTTTTATATGAACAGATATGATAGCAGAACTGCCAAATGGCAGCAACGAGGTAAAGAAGAAGCGAGGATGAACAAGACGGAGTTCATCAAGGTAAGATGCACTTTAGAGGAAAAGCAGCGCATCAAGTCAAAGGCGGAAAGCACAAGACGGAAGTTCTCAGACTACTGCCGTGAAATACTCCTTAATGGAGAAGTGGTTACCATTCCTAAGATGACGGACAATGAGAGAGAAGCCATTGCCATTCTCCAGCATACGGGCAGGTTCTATGGGCAGATTTCCAACCTTATTAAAGTCAAGGATGAGAGATGGGTACATATCACACAGAACCTTTCGCTATGTGCCAAAGAAGCATTTAAGCGATTTTACGACCCGCATTTTCGTGTGGACGACGAAATATATAAGGTCTTAAATATGACAAGAGATGATAGGAAAATGTAAGGCGATAGCGCATGGCAGCACGGCTTTGGATTATATTTTCAGAGAGGGAAAGCTCGGTAATCGGCTTGCCTTCCACAATCTTTGCAGCAGAGAACCGAAAGCAATCTATGAGGAAATGAAAGTGGTCAGCGATTATAACAGTCGTTGCAGAAACAAGTTCCTCCGCATTGAAATCGGTATAGCACCTCAGGATGAGAAGAAACTACCCGTATCTGAACTCATGCGGATAGCCCATCTGTTTGCCAAGCGAATGGGACTTGACAACCACCAATGGGTAGCAGTAACGCACAAGGACACCGATAACAAGCATATCCATATCATTGCCAACCGCATCAGCCTGTATGGGGAGGTCTATGACACCACTTTTGTAAGCAACAGGGCAGCAAGAGTGACGGAGGAAATAAGTCGCTCGAAAGGCTTGACCATTGCAAAGGAAGTAAAGGCTGAAAGGATGCATCAGAAAGCAAAATCCAATCCTACGAGAGAGCAAATGAAGCAGCAGGTACAAAAGATTTGCTACACCTTGCTTGAAAAGTATAAAGGAACAGGCATCACAGGGCATTCAATGTTTCTTTACGACCTAAATAAGAACGACATCGCCATAGAGCGCATGAAGAACAAGCAGGGCAAAGTATATGGTTTGAAGTTCTCCTTCAATGGACAAAGCTTCAAGGCTTCCGAAATCGGCAGGGAGTTCGGCTACCTTTCTTTGCAAAAGAACTTTGAAGCAGGCAATAAAGCCGAAACAAAGGAGATAATGACAAAAGCTCAAATAATGGCGCACGAGCAGGAAAAGAGCAAACCCCAACCGGATACAGCCTATCAACTTGTTCCTCCCAGCCGTTCGTACACACCGCCTACAAAAGCAAACGAAACTTCACCTATTGCACAAGCCGTAGGAAATGTAGCAAGCACTGTCTTGAATGCTGCTGAAGAAATAATTTCGGGAGCAGGTGGACTTATCAATCCACAGACACATGGCGATGATTATGCTGAGACAGTATGGCAACGAAAACTCAGAAACCAAGCCAAGAAAAAGAAGAAACGAGGAAGAGGAATATAACCATTCTCCTCATTTTTCAATCTTTCCAAACAACAGATGACGCAAAAGAGTGAAAATCTTATCAAAAACGCTTGTTATTCAAAGCAAATGATTATCTTTGCAAATAGAATAACAAGCGTTCTTTGTTGATGCAGAAACCTGCGGTTAATGGCACTTCGCTCGTTTCCAAATCGTTACCTGTTTAGTTTGCATAGCAAGGTAACTTCTTTATTTTCAATTAGATACATTTTAGAAATTATCTTGAAAAGTGACTGTGGCTCTTTTACAAGTTCGGATGGTCTGGGTGAGATAAACGGCAGGCCTTTTCGGCAGTTTACGGCAGGCATTCCATTCTCGTTGGAGAATTTTTGCAGAGGTGTTTTTGTTGATATTATTCGCCACCACCCGGCATCTTGCGGAGGCCCCTTTCTTCGTTCATTGTCGGTGTGCGGGCAATGCAAATGTTCATTTTTTCATCAAATATCCACTGTTCCTCTTATTGATACTGTGGGCATCTGTGTTTTTTGATGGTGGAAACCGTTTTCCTTTCTCTCGAAAATGCATATTTTCCTTTAAAAGGAGAAAAGGCATGGAGCCTTTTGATAAAGGAAATTAAGAGCTTTGTTGAATGAAATACCGCCACCGCAAAATGGTCTTTGCGGTGGCGTTATGTGATATTGTGGGGAAGGATTAGAGGCCCCGTGACTTGTAAATAAGGTCTTTGGCAGCGTTGATTTCCTGAAATTTCAGTTCGGCAGCTTTTCGCACATCGTCGCCAAGGGCTGCCACCTTGTCGGGATGGTTTTGCAAAGCCAGGCGGCGATAGGCTTTTTTCACCTCCTCGTCGGTGGCTGATGGCGACACGCCAAGCACCTTGTAGGCATCATTGAGATTGCCACGCGAACCGCTCTTGAGGTTGAGCATCGAGTCGACATCGGCTGCGGAAAGGCCCATTCTCATGGCTACTTCCTTCAGGGCCTCTATCTCGGCCTGCACGACGAGCCCGTCGGCCTGGGCTATCATGGTGAGGAAGTTGAGCAGTTGGAGTCTTTGTTCGTAGGGCATGTTGCCGGCTATCTGCGCACAACTGTCGTGTATGACGCTGCGAAATTGGGCAGTGCCGAGCTTCTTTTGCTGTTCGAAGAGTTTGAGCAATATCTGTTCCCCCTGCGTCTGGGCTGCCATGCCAAAGTTTTGCCTCAGGAAATTGCGCACCAATTCCATTTCAGAGTGCATCACCTTGCCATCGGCGCGGATGATGTAAGAGGTGAGGACAAGCAGCGAGAACATAAATGAGTTGCGTTGCCCTTCATAGACGCGTTGCTGCGCCTGCCATTGGGCTTGACCGTTGTCATAAGCCCGATGGGTGTGTCTGTAGGTTTCTTGTCCGTTTTCGGTATTCACGGCGTCCAGACCGCCGTCGAAGAGTGCTCCCAGGGCGAAGCCGGCCAGTGCCCCGAGCGGACTGCCGGTGGTGATGAACCCTAAGAAGCCGCCTATCCATTTTCCTAATGCCATACGTGTGATTGCTTATTGTTTGGTTGATATAGGGGAGTTTGACAAAAGCCGTGCCAAACTCCCACAGTCTGGCACGTGGTGTGTCAGCGGGCCATTCGGTAGATGGCTCGCATGTCGTCGGGTGCTATCACCTCCATTGCCCCCACGGTGATGGTGCCGCCACGGCTGCATTTATCCACCATTTCATCTATCTGCGCCTCGGTGATGTCGTGCCCGAGAAGTTCTTTGATGCTGGTGGGCATACCAATGGCGTGGAAGAAATGCTCCATGCGGCAAATGCCTTTCTCGGCAGTGGCTTCGGGATTGGAGAAATCGTTGGGCACTCCCATGACATTGACGGCAAACTGCACAAAACGACTTATGTGCTTTTTCATCACATAGCGGGCCCAGGCCGGCCATACGGCAGCCAGACCGGCCCCGTGGGTCACACCGAACAGGGCACTCAGTTCGTGCTCAAGACGATGGGTGGCGAAATCTTTTTCGAGGCCGCATTCGGTCAGGTCGTTGTGGGAAAGGCTGCCTGCCCACATGATTTGTGCCCGGTTGCGATAGTCTTCCGGATGCTTCAATACCTCGAAAGTGCTCTCTTTCACGGTGCGCAGCAGGGCTTCGGCGATGGCATCGGTGAGTGTCATGTCTTCATGTTTAGAGAAATAACGCTCCATGGTGTGCATCATGATGTCGGTGGCTCCGGCGGCAGTCTGATAGGGCGGGAGAGTGTAGGTGCGCTCCGGATTCATGATGGCAAACTTGCATCGGCAAAGGTCGTTGTTGAAACCGCGCTTCACGGCTCCTTCATCTTTGGTGATGACACAGCTGTTACTCATTTCCGAACCGGCGGCGGGAATGGTGAGCATGGCACCCACCGGGAGGGCGGCTGTGGCCGGCTTTCCATTCCAGAAGTCCCACACGTCTCCTTCGTAAGGCACGCCATAGGCTATGGCCTTGGCAGAATCGATGACAGAGCCTCCACCTACGGCCAAAATAAAGTTTACTCCCTTGCGTCGGCAGAGGTCAATACCTTCGTTCACTTTTGAAAGGAGCGGGTTGGGCACGACTCCTCCAAGCTCCACATGTTCTATACCGGCATCGTCAAGCATGCCGTAAACCTTGTCTAACAGTCCGGAGCGCTTGGCACTGCCTCCGCCGTAATGCACCAGCACCTTCTTTCCGCCGGCTTCCTTGAGGAGCCGTGGTAATTGTTCTTCGGATTGTTTGCCGAAAACCACGCGGGTAGGGGCATAGAAATTGAAGTCTTTCATTTGCTTTTTCGAACTTTTAGTTGTTAAATATTTTGGTAGTCTGGAATGTCTTCTAAAAATAAATATTTTTGATTGTCATAATCCATCTTGCAGCAGTAGTGTTGCAGACCGTTACTGACCACGAGATAGTCTACATGCAGCAGCATGTTGTAGGCGGAAATCTGGTCGAAAACTTTCTGGGTAATGGGGATATGAGGAGCCTTGTATTCGGCGATCATTCTGGGGCGAAGTTCTCGGTCGTAGAGCACGCTGTCGGCACGCAAGGTCTTGTTGCCTACTCGGAGTTTTATCTCGTTGGCAAGTAGGGTGGCGGGATAGTTTTTTTGGTTGATGAGAAAGTGGATGAAGTGCTGGCGTACCCATTCTTCGGGGGTCAAAGCAACATATTTCCGTCGGAGAATGTCGAATATGGAAGGATGCTCTTGTGTGCCGGACAGTCGGATGGGGTAATCGGGTAGGTTCAGCTGTATCATTCAAAAACTTTCTTTTTTATTTTGCATTGTCTGTTAATTCCATTATCTTTGCATGAAGACAGGCTGCGTCCGGCTATTGTTGTGGGAGAACTCTCATAGGGCGCGTCGGCACCGTCTTTACAAATACAAAGATAAAAGAAATCTCGGATAAAGCAAAAAGAAAAACTTCTTTTCTCGTTTTCAAAAAAGCGAGTTACACCTTATTATATATAGAGAACATGGCAGAAAAGAAAAGCGGTCCTTCTTTCGATGCAATCATGCGCGATCTCCAAGCAAGAAAGTTTGCGCCTGTATATGTGCTGATGGGGGATGAGTCTTATTATATAGACAGAATCACAGATTACATAACGGAAAATGTACTCTCTCCGGAAGAGCGGGATTTTAACCAAATGGTTCTTTTCGGGGCCGATACTACAGCTGCGCAAATTGCAGATATGGCCAGGCGGTATCCGATGATGTCGGAATATCAGGTTGTTGTCGTGAAAGAGGCGCAGAATTTGAGAAATCTGGAACCGATAGAGAAGTATCTCGAAAAACCGGTAAAATCGACTATCTTGGTTTTATGCCATAAAAATGGAGTACTTGACCGCAGAAAAAAGATTTTTGCAAAGGCGCAAGCTGTAGGAGTTGTTTTTGAAAGTAGGAAACTGTATGACCGGGAATTGCCTCCATTCATTGAAAATTACTTGAAGCGGAAAAATGCGTCCATTGATCCGAAGGCCACGCAAATGATAGCCGACCACATCGGGGCTGATTTGAACAGGCTGACTTCTGAACTTGAAAAGGTGCTCATATCTCTTCCCGAAAGTAATCGAAGAGTAACACCGGAAGTGGTGGAGCGGGAGATTGGAGTGAGCAAAGATTTTAATGCTTTTGAGCTTCGGGATGCAATCGTAAATCGCAACGTTTTCAAAGCCAATCAGATTATCAAATACTTTGACAGTAATCCAAAGGCTGGGAGCATCTACTCATTTCTCCCGTTGCTCTTTTCTTATTTCCAAAATTTGATGATCGCATATTATGCTCCTAAAAAACAGGATGCGGATGCTGTTGCAAAGTTCCTGGATTTGAGAAATAGTTGGGCAGCGCGTGATTATCTGACAGGAATGCGCAACTACTCCGGTAACAAAACTTTGCAGATAATTGATAAGTTGAGAGAGATTGATGCCAAGAGTAAGGGACTTGATAATCCCGGTACTGATGCTGCTAATCTAATGAAGGAGCTCATCTTTTTCATCCTCCATTGAACGATTAACATTTTTTTAGGCCTAAAATCTCTCTTTTTCTTCTATATTTGAGCCCGAAAACCGCCCGATTCTTGTTGAATCGGGCGGTTTTTGGTTGAAAAAGGTCGAAAAAAGGCAGTTTTTTAGCTAATTGAAGATATTTTCCGGAAGCTTTTTTTGACGATAATTTTGCTTAAAATCAGTGGTTTAGCTTCAATTTACCCCCTCTGAAATTCACGAATTTGAAAGTGTTTGAAGTCCATTCCGTAATTCGCAAATAATGGCGAAATGTGGTCGTATCTCCCATGCAAGATTTAAGATTAACCATATTTAAGTTTTGATTTTGTAAATCGCATTTCCACAGTAGGAGATAAATTTAATATTTGTAAACCGAAATAACACTCATTTTAAGCATTATGAAAAGATTTATATTGATTTAAGAATGCAAATCAGAATAGCATAAGGCGATTTGAAGTTGCTAATTTATATTTATACAACAGCATACACATACCAACAATCAGCAGGTAATCAGTGTGTTATGACAAAAAACCAAGCTGTTTGGTCTACTAAAAGTCTAATTCGCATAGTTGATAGCGTATATTGGTGTAGATTCTCGATATTCAAGATCTATTATCATTTAATAGTCAGTATTTTGTAGAATAGCATTGTAGTTTTGTATAGCTATATATTTGGATCTTAATTTTAAATTCATAAAACTAAACGCTAAAACCGTTGTTTTATATTTATGTTTTCGAATTATTGAAATACAAATCTAAAAGTGAATTATTGAATTTCGTTTTTTACTATTGTATATTTCATTTTTTTGTTTTACCTTTGTAAAATCAAAGATAGAATTGGATTTTCCTCCCTATCTCTAAATTTTAAACCGAATGAAGGATAGAATCAAACAGCTCATGGAGAGCCAACACATGAACCAGTTGCTCTTCTCACAATACATCGGAATTTCTTCCGCATCGCTAAGTAGCATTTTCAATGGACGCACGAACCCATCGTTGAAAACAGTTGATGCTATCCGAAAACGATTCCCTAACTTGAATATTGATTGGTTGATGTTTGGAGAAGGACAGATGTTTTTGGATGGAGAGTCAGGCGAAGGCACTCCTACTCCTCCACCGACTACACCCGGTGAGGGATTGGTGGATTTCAGTAATGCCTCCGATGTAGCCTCGCCTTCTCTCTTCGACCAGCCTGCGGAGCGGAGTGTGCAAAATACACCTAAAATAGCACCTCAAATTGTTATCAAGGAAGTTGACAAACCTCAACGAAAAATAACAGAAATAAGAATCTTTTATAATGACAATACTTGGGAGACATTTGTCCCTAAGGCTTGAAGTCATTCCATGACATTTTCCGCTTTCCATAGTCAGTGAGGGATGGACGCCGGGAAAAGATGCCAATGTTTGTGAGAGAAGTTTCAAAGAGCTTTGACATGCACTTGTCGTACTTCTGTTGGAGATGGGTAAGTGCTTTTATCTGGAGTTCCCGTCTCTCAAGGTTGATATATTGAACGCGCGTACTTCTATAATGGGAACCTGCCGATCGGTGTATTCCAAAAAAGAACGTTATTCCCTTTGTGGTGTCTCTATTTTGCCGTATCTTTGCCGAAGCATAGTAAAGACATAAAAATGAAGAAATACATTTTGGATCTTGAGGTGGCTTCGATTGAGCATTTGAATAAAAAGAATGTGCTGTTGAAACTTTCGTCCTCAGCCCCTTTACCTGATATCTTGCCGGGACAGTTTGTTGAAGTGAGAGTGGATGATTCACCTTCAACATTCCTCCGTCGTCCTATCTCAGTCAATTTTGTCGATCGTGCAACCAACCGGTTGTGGCTGCTTGTAGCTGCCGTAGGCGACGGAACACGCCGTTTGGCACAACTGCGGGTTGGAGATACACTGAATTGTGTGCTGCCTTTAGGGAACAGTTTCACGATGCCGACATTGCCAGAGCAGAAGATTTTGCTCGTTGGTGGTGGCGTCGGCGTTGCTCCGCTTCTCTATTTCGGAAAACTTATTTGCGATTTCGGAGCAGAGCCTACATTCCTTTTGGGTGCTCGCAGTGCAGAAGACTTGTTGGAATTGGACGAGTTCAGGAAGTATGGCCGTGTGTTTATGACCACGGAAGACGGCACTTGCGGCGAGCAGGGATTCGTCACCAATCATTCCATTTTGCAGACAGAGAGTTTTGACCAAATCAGCACCTGTGGGCCCAAACCCATGATGATGGCTGTAGCCCGTTTCGCCCATGCCAACGGTATTGCTTGTGAGGTGTCGTTGGAGAATAAAATGGCTTGTGGCGTAGGTGCTTGTCTTTGCTGTGTGGAGAAGACGACCGAGGGCAACGTATGCGTGTGTAAGGAAGGTCCGGTGTTAAATATTAAGAAACTGTTATGGCATCTTTAAATGTAAATATAAATGGTCTTAAACTGAAGAACCCGGTTATGACCGCTTCCGGAACATTCGGTTATGGTTTGGAGTTTGCCGATTTTGTGCCATTAGACGAATTGGGGGGCATCATAGTCAAGGGCACCACGCTCGAACATCGGGAAGGAAACGACTATCCCCGCATGGCTGAGACCCCCTCTGGGATGCTCAACTGTGTGGGTTTGCAAAACAAGGGAGTGGATTATTTCGTCGAGCACATTTATCCGCAGATAAAGGATATCGACACCAATATGATAGTCAATGTGAGTGGACATTCAGCCGACAGCTATGCCGCTTGTGCGGAAAAGATTGATAGCTTGGAGCGTATTCCCGCCATAGAGGTCAACATCAGCTGCCCTAATGTGAAGGATGGCGGCATGGCCTTCGGTGTCACCTGCGAGGGGGCAGCGAGTGTGGTGAAGGCCGTGAGAGCCAAATACCACAAGACGATGATTGTGAAGCTCTCGCCCAATGTGACCGATGTGGCCGAAATAGCCCGCGCTTGCGAAGCTGAAGGGGCCGACAGCGTTTCGCTCATCAACACGCTTATGGGCATGGCCGTAGACATTGAGAAGCGTCAGCCCATGCTGAGTATCCGCACGGGGGGCTTGAGTGGCCCTGCCGTGAAGCCTGTGGCTCTCCGCATGGTTTATGACGTGTACCATGCCGTGAAGATACCTGTAGTGGGCTTGGGAGGCATTAGCAGTGCCCGAGATGCCATCGAATTTATGATGTGTGGTGCTACGGCCATCGAAATCGGTACGGCCAACTTTATAGATCCGGCTATAACGAAGAAAGTGAAAGACGGCATCAATGATTGGCTCGATGCCCACCATATAGCCGATGTCCACGACATTATTGGCTGCATTTGATGCTCAGCCATTTACGCCCCGGTCGGTGTTTGGTGGAAAGTTCTCCGGATAATGATTGTTAAACTATTTATTCATTTTTGGCCTCTCTGTTTGCGATATTTGCAACGAACGAGCCTCTCTGCGTAAATAGGCGATTTTGATGGCTTTTTGAAAACGCTGATAGTCAGTTATTTGAATTTTATTGACACCGACTGGAGTCCGAAACCGGGCCTGAAATGGGCCAAACGGGCTTGCAAAAGGGCCCCGGTTGCATCGCAACCGGGGCCCTTTTGGCGTTCAACTGTGGCTCTTTTGCGAGCTCGAAGAGTTTGAATGGGAATATCGGCGGACTTCTCCGGTGGCTTAAAGCTGTTTTCCCGCTCTGGTTGGCACATTTTAGCGGATGTGTTTTTGTTGATATTATTCGCCGTCATCCGGTGCCTTGCAGCGATGGCTTCCACCAATGTTGCGGTGTGTGACCAATCCACATGTCTTATTCCTTTCCCCATCAAAGCATTGACAGTTTCCCCTTTTCAATATCGTATAAAACAAATTTGAGGGCGACCGAACCGGTCGCCCTCAACCAACACAAAAACTAAACTAGACTTAACTAAACAAATTTCAGACTTTCGCAAGCCTTCAATCGTCTTTGCAAAGGTAATATCTTTTTTTAGATTACCTCCTATAAATCGTATGTTTTTTATCCTTTTCTGATTGAAATTATAACTTTGTGGTCATATTTAGAAGATAATTGTCCAAAATGACCATAGCCGTCATCGCCTCAACGATAGGTACCGCCCGTGGCAGGACACATGGGTCATGCCGCCCTCGGGCATTCAGTTCGGTGGGAATACCCTCTATGGTCACTGTGTTTTGCTTCATCAGCAAGGTTGCCACGGGCTTGAAAGCCACCCGGAAGTAGATGTCTTGTCCGTTGCTGATGCCACCTTGTATTCCACCACTATGGTTGGTTGAGGTTGATATTTTGCCATTTTGATTGATGAAGACATCGTTAAGCTCGCTCCCTTTGGCGGTTGCGCAGTCGAATCCTTCACCATATTCGAATCCTTTTACGGCGTTGATGCTGAGCATGGCCCCTCCCAGTGCTGCGTGCAGTTTGCCGAATTCCGGCTCCCCCAGCCCTACGGGGCAACCTTTGATGACACACGTGATGATGCCCCCCACGGTGTCTCCCTGCGCCTTTACGCCCGCAATGAGTTCCTCCATTTGCTTGGCCTTGGCTTGGTCGGGACATCTCACCGGATTGTCCTCTATAGTGCCAAGGTCGTAGAGATGGTAATCTTTCTCCAGTTTGATATCGCCCACTTGTGAGGTGTAGGCCGTGACGCTGATGCCCAGCTGCTGCAAGGCCAATTTGGCCAAGGCCCCTCCCACGCATCGGGCAATGGTGATGCGTGCCGATGAGCGTCCGCCGCCACGATGATCGCGCACACCATATTTATTATAATAGGTGAAGTCGGCGTGTGAAGGCCGGAAAAGTTGGCGCATGTTGTCATAGTCTTTGGAGTGCTGGTTGGTGTTTCTCACCTCAAAGGCTATCGGAGTGCCTGTCGATTTCCCTTCAAACACGCCACTGAGCAGCTCCACCTCGTCGGGTTCCTTGCGGTCGGTGGTGATTCGGCTTTGCCCCGGCCGTCTCCTTGCCAGTTCGTTTTGAATGAACTCAAGGTCGATGTCTATGCCGGCCGGAAAACCGTCAACGATTCCCCCTACCGCCTTGCCGTGGCTTTCGCCGAATGTGGTCAGTCTGAAAAGGTTCCCGAAAGTATTTCTCATTGTGGCAAAGTCTGTGATGTGGGTTTATGTTCTTTGAGTGTAGGCTTTTTAGTGATGGCATCCGCCACCGCAGTGGCCGTCGTGGTGATGCTCCCCATGCTTGCCTTCTCCACAGTTGCATTCACCTTCACCACAGTTGCAACCGCCTTCACCGCAACCACCGCCACAGCCGTTGCATCCGCCTTCACCGCTCAGTATTTTGGCATATTCGGCCACTTCAGCAGCCGAAGCTTCGTGACAGTCTTTAATCTCTCCTGTGAAGTGAAGATGTTTGCCGGCGAGCGGATGGTTGAGATCCATCTTCACTTTGTTGTCGGTGATGTCAAGCACCCGGCCGTTGAATCGGTTCCCCTCTTGGTTCTGCAAAGGCACGATGGCATCCTTGTAGATGTGTTCTGCGTCAAACTTACCGTTGATGGTGAAGATCCCCTTGTCCAAATCGAGCACATGCTCGTTGTTGTATTCGCCGTAGGCCTGCTCGGGCGTGAGGGTGAAGTCGAATTTGTCGCCCTTGTCCAGTTCGATGAGGGCGTTTTCGAAGGCCTCAAGCGCGATGCCCATTCCGCTGATAAAGTCGAAGGGCCGGTCTTCGGTTGTCTGTTCCACCAGTTCTTTCTTTCCGTCAGTCACATCATACAGCATATACGAAGCTGCGATATATTTATTGGTGTTCTTTTCCATTTCTTTGTCTGTCTTTAATTTAACTTGCGTGCAAAGGTACTAAAAAACGTTCAGAAAACTCCATCTTTTCTTTTATTATTGCTCCGATGCCTGTCGTTAAATTATAATTGAGAAGCTTTTTCGTTTGATTTATATCAATAAAACATGCTGTTTGCGCAAACAGTGTGACAAATTGTTTGGCTGGTGACGGAATAATGCTTACCTTTGCATCGTCAAAAGGACAAAAGTAAGGATAATTTAACGGAGCCTGTCAATAGGGGCTCACAAAGAAAAGAAAGGTAAAAAGATTATGAAGAAGATGATTTTGATGGCAGTAGCATTGCTCAGCATGACTACCGCAACATTCGCAGCAGACGAGAACGCAAGTGCAGCTAATGCTGCTTCTGCTTACAATATGAACGTAAACATGAGCAGTCTTGCCGATGCTCTCGGTCTGAATATCGACCAGGTGGAGGCTGTGGCCGACATACACAAGAATTTCAGTGCCGATATGTTGAACGCAGCTTCCGCTTCGGCTGAGGATCGTCAGCAGCTTGTGAACAAGGCCATTGAGAAAGATTTGAAGTACATGCACTACATTCTTTCCAATCAGCAATATCGCAAGTATCTGCTTTTGCTCAACACCACCATCAACAACCGTGGGCTGAACAAATAAAGATTTTACGAGAGAGAATTTATGATAAAGTCGCAGACTCTGCAAAGAGTTTGCGACTTTTTTGTTGTTTTTATGCGCCAATGTTTGTTTTTATCATGTTTTTTGCCTTATTTTGCAACATGATAAAGAGGTTATTTTCCTTTGTATATGCTTTTTCGGTCGGTTTGACGATGGCTTTCGGGCAGCAGGCCGACTATGGCAAGTTGTCGCCTTGGGTGCAGGATATTGTGGCCGAGCAGTGTGAACGTCCTCCCCAACGTGTCCCGGGGCGGGCGGCCAAACCTGTTGACAATCGGCGGCTCACGGCCTTTGTCCGTCTGACTGACAGTCTGTCAGTCTCTGCGTTTGCCGACAACGATTGCCACTCGCTGGCCCGTTTGGGGGATGTCCACATTGTCAGCATTCCGCTCGGGCGCTTGGCGGCATTGTCTCTTCATCCAGATGTGGTGCGCATCGAAGCCCGCCAAGGCTCCAGCATCATGCTCGATGTCACTCCCGGGTTTGCCAACGCCTTGCCTGCCTATGCCGGGACGAATCTTCCACAGGCCTACACCGGCAAGGATGTTGTCATGGGAATCATGGATATTGGCTTCGACCTTACCCATCCTACTTTTTTTGATGCTTCCGGAACCGACTATCGCATCAAGGCCCTTTGGGACCAACTCACCACCGACACAGTGGGCAGCCGCTTCACGGTGGGCAACGACTATGTGGGGCGCGACCGCCTGCTGGCCTATGGTCACTCGCGCGACGGTCTTGACCAGACTCATGGCACCCATACTACGGGCATCGCCGCCGGCAGCGGTTACACCACGCCCTACCGTGGCGTGGCCTACGAGAGCGACATTTGTCTGGTGGCCAATGCCACGGGAGAGAATGCGCGGCTCATCGATTCCGCTGATATCTACAAATATACGCTTGCCACTGATGTCCTCGGTTTTAAATACATCTTCGATTATGCCAAAGCTGTGGGAAAGCCCTGTGTCATCAGTTTCAGTGAAGGCTCGCCTCAAGATTTCCGTGGTGACGATCTGCTTTACTACTATATGCTTAGAAAACTCGTTGGTCCCGGACGCATCATTGTTTCCTCAGCGGGCAACAATGCGCTGAACAACGGTTATATCTCCAAGCCGCTTGGGGTGAAAAGTCGTGGTGCAGTGTTGCGCTCCGACCGCCAGAATGCCAAACTTACACTGCGCACAGCCGGTAGTGTGATGCTGCGTCTGGTGGTTGTTGGTGAAGCTACGGCCGACACCATAGCCTTTTCCTCGGCCGATGTGCGTTCCAGACCGGCTTCGGTGTTGCGCGATTCGCTTCCTTTGCCGGGTGGTCAGTTGGTGCTTTCGGCCCGTGGTTATAGAAATGTCTATGACTCCACGCAGACCGTGGTCGATGTAGAACTGACTCGCCCCGGCAACTTCAATGCTAATCCGTATATCACGGTTGAGATGGTAGGGGACAATGTCCAATCCGAACTCTATGCTGCCGACATGAAAGGCACCCACTTTAAAAATCTTGAAGGCATTGATGGTCTTGACGGTGCAGAAAACACCCACAACCTCAATTCTCCTTCCACCTCGCCCGATGTCATCTGTGTGGGGGCTACCTCTCATGTCAGCTCCTATATAAATATGTATGGTCATCTCCGCACGGTAGACTTTGGGGCCAACGGGCTGCGTAGTGCCTATTCCTCTCAAGGCCCCACCTATTATGGCCGTGTGAAGCCCGATGTGGTGGCTCCCGGCACCAACATCGCTTCTGCATACAACAGTTTCTATTACGAAAGCCATCCTGATGCCTACGACAACAAGTATAATGTCAAGACGACCGTCGATTTTCAGGGGCGCACTTATCCGTGGAGCTACAATTCCGGCACCTCTATGGCCTCTCCCGTTGTGGGTGGGGCTGTGGCCCTTTGGCTTCAGGCCAAGCCCGATTTGACTCCTCGCGAAGTGATGACCCTGCTCAAGCGCACTTGCACGCACCCCGATCCTTCGCTCACCTATCCTAACAATGCATACGGCCGTGGGGCAATTGATGTCTATGCCGGTCTGCTCGATCTGCTTGGACTCACCGGTGTGAAGGGGCTCTCCGGCCACCAACCCGCCGGGGCTCGTATTGGCGTGGATACAGAAGGCGTGCTCACCATTCGGTTGGACGCCCCTGCGCCCCACCCATTTACAGTGCAGGTGTTCAGCGTGTCGGGCGCAAAGCTCCTCTCCGCCACCATGCCCGCCGGGCTCACTGCCTATCGGGTGTCGCTCGCCGGCCTGCCCCGCGGTGTCTATGCCGTTCAGCTCAACGGCGAAAAAAGCATCAAAGGGTCGTCGCTTGTGAGGAGATAATCCTGCTTTCCCTATTCCCCATTTGTAGGTATTTATGCCAAACCCTCATTTTTAGGTATTGCATGGATGCAAAAAAACTCCTATCTTTGCACACGTAAACGATTAAGAGATACGTAAAAGATAGATTAGTTATAGATTGTGATTAGTCGTAGTCACTAATAAATATAAGAAAGTTAGATAAATCTTGTTCGCAAAATTCATAATGTTTTTGTATAATATGTAATAGGCTTGTCGTGAGATAAGCCTTTTATTGTTTTATGGCTGATGCCCAAGCAGTTGGACAATAGCCGGCAACTTGCTGTCATTAGCAATGTGCAAAGCAAAATAGACAACCACAATAATAATATGGTGAATGAAAAGTTAGACGAGTTCAAACATTAAACATTCAAGATAGAAGTGCAATTTCTTAATAGGTGATAGTAAGAAATTGCACTTCTATCTTGAATGTTTAGGAACGCTTTCTACGTTCCATGGCCTTGTCATGTGCCTTGAATCAGACATACTTGCCCGATGGATTGCTGTTGCGTTTTAATTCACGGGAAAGCGTGGATTGACTGATGCCCACAATATGGGCAATCTCTTTTTTTGGACTTTTTCTTTGGAGTAAGGCAAAAATTTGCGACCTTTGCTCCGAGGTTAATTGTTTATACATTACAATACAAAGATAATTAATCTTAGGGAGTCCCACAAAAGGGGGGCTCCTTTTTTTTGTATTGCCGGTATCGCTCTTCGGGGCTACGCGCCCCGGCCGCGGGGCAAACCCGCGGTGTTTTTCATAGATTAGAGACCATGAAAAACGTGGCTGTTTGTTGCACTTCGATTTGGAATGTACAGCCGACATCTTTGATAAACAGCACAGGACAAGGCTTGAGAATGCTTTAGCTATGAACGAGCCATTGTCAAAAGCATACTATTTTAAGGAACAACTCC
>ENA-OXEC01000246-OXEC01000246.1-human-gut-metagenome-genome-assembly--contig:-NODE-246-length-31518-cov-17.7729_pt1 | contig 31518 bp, 26 predicted proteins | sample MGYA00249351_ERZ652235 | MGnify/ENA primary metagenome ERZ652235 (study PRJEB26925, sample SAMN05826906) | human gut metagenome | biome: ENVO:2100002; feature: ENVO:00000062; material: ENVO:00002003...
GGAGATGTGTATAAGAGACAGGCCACCTACATTGCCGGCCGGGAATACCTTGGTAACATCGCAGCCTGCCGCTTGGGCGTTGCTGATTTCCGATACAGAACCACATCCGGGAGAATAAGGAACAAGGCGGCGATTGCAAACGGGAGCAATCTCCGGATTAAAGTTTGGCCCGACAATGAAGTTGGCTCCCAACTGAATGTACAATGCTGCTGTAGGGGCATCTATCACCGTACCTGCACCGAGTATCAACTCCGGGCATTCTTTGGTTGCCCATTTCACCAACTCCCCGAAAATCTCATGGGCGAAATCACCACGATTGGTAAACTCAAACACGCGCACGCCACCTTCATAACATGCTTTAATTACATTTTTACAGGTGTCGAGGTCACTATTGAAAAACACAGGCACCATACCGGTTTCCTTCATAGCCTGCATGACCTGCATCTTATTAAACTTTGCCATTATTTGAATATTTAATTTATACGAAGTGTGTAAATGATATCTATTTTATGTCTTATTATTTTCTCGACAAAAGAGACGAGATGCCCCTATCTCTGCACACGACCGCTAGCATTACCACCGGCGAGGCTTTCCACTTCATCTGCAGAAACAAGATTGAAGTCTCCGGGAACGGTATGTTTAAGCGCCGATGCAGCTACTGCAAATTCCAAGGCCGCTGCTTGGGTGGGCTTTGTAAGCAACCCATGAATTAAGCCTCCGGAGAACGAGTCACCGCCACCGACACGGTCAATGATGGGCATAATGTCGTAACGCTTACTTTGGTAGAACTCCTTACCGTCGTAAATAAGAGCCTTCCAACCATTATGTGTTGCAGAGAAAGACTCACGGAGCGTAGATACTACATATTTGAAACCAAACTCCTTCATCATACCTTGGAAAATGCCATAATATCCCTCAGCATCAGTCTTTCCGCCTTCTACATCGGCATCGGGTTTGAAACCAAGACAGAGTTGTGCATCCTCTTCATTGCCAATACATACATCAACATATTGCATCAATGGGCGCATCACAGAGATGGCTTTTTCCGAAGTCCAGAGTTTCTTGCGGAAGTTCAAATCAACGGAAACTGTTACTCCGTGACGCTTTGCGGCTTCACATGCCAGTTTAGTCAGCTCTGCGGCCTTGTCGCTAATGGCAGGAGTAATTCCAGACCAATGGAACCATTTGGCGCCTTTCATAATGGCATCGAAATCGAAATCGGAAGGAACAGCCTCGGCAATGGCACTATGAGCACGGTCGTAAATAACTTTAGAAGGCCGCATGGAAGCTCCTGTCTCAGCGTAATAGAGACCAACACGCTCTCCTCCACGAGCGACAAACTGAGTGTTCACACCATAGCGCCGAAGGGCATTGACGGCAATCTGACCAATCTCATGGTTGGGCAACTTAGAAACAAAATATGCTTCATGTCCATAATTTGCCACGCTGACAGCAACATTTGCCTCACCGCCACCGGGGATGATGCGGAATGAGTCACTCTGAATGAATCGGTCATTGCCTTCCGGAGAAAGACGAAGCATGATTTCGCCTAATGTTACGATTTTAGCCATTTTAAATAGTTTAATTTGTTATTCGTTTTACTAAATTGTTAGTTAATTGATTTGTTTTCTTCGCAAAAATAGTCATAATTTACCAAACGAAGAAATAAAATCATGGAAAAATTAGATTTTGTGCAAAATATTGGACTGTGCTTCCGCACAATTCAACTTTTATTAGTATATTTGTACCGAAAATAGTATATGTGTGCGGGCACAACGCTGTTTTTTACAGTTGTTTCTTGCCGGTCACACAGCAAACAACTAAAAACTATGGCAACAAAAATCAGAATCAAAGACATTGCCGAAAGGGCCGGTGTCTCAGTGGGGACGGTTGACAGAGTGCTCCACGACCGCCCCAATGTGTCGCCGCCTGCTCGTGAAAAGGTAGAGAAAGCACTCAAAGAGATGAACTACCAGCCCAATATGTATGCAAGTGCATTGGCATATAATAAGTCATACACTTTCTTCCTTTTGATTCCCATGCACGAGTCAGAAGCCTATTGGGAAGAGATAGAGGAAGGTGCCAAGAAATGTGAAGACACCCGGCGGGACTTCCATATTGATGTGGAAATCAGATACTATCAAAGATTCAATGAAGACTCCTTCAAGGATAAGTGCATTGAAATCCTCAATTCCAGTCCTGATGGTGTTGTCATTGTTCCTGCACAACTTGACATTACACGACGCTTTACGGACAAATTACACGATCACAACATCCCGTTTGTTCTTCTTGACTCTTACATGCCAGATTTGCGGCCCTTGTCATTCTATGGCCAAGACTCTTTTTGCAGTGGGTATTTTGCTGCCAAGATGCTGATGTTATTGGCTGCACAAGAGAAAGAAATCATGCTCATGCGCCAAACTAAAGACGGCAAATTGGTCAGTAAGCAGCAGGATAACCGAGAAGTGGGATTCCGGCATTACATGCACGACCATTTCCCCGAGATAGAGATTGTCAACCTCGACCTACCCCTGCAAGGCACTCGTAAGGAATATGAGCACACCATGGAGAATTTCTTCATCCAACATCCGCATTTGCATCATTGCATCACGCTGAATTCTAAAGCGTATCTGGTGGGTGAGTTCCTGCTCAAAACCAATCGACGGGATGTACAAATCATGGGCTATGACATGGTTGCCAAGAATGTGGAATGTCTCCGGCAAGGTTCCATCTCTTTTCTGATAGCGCAACATGCTTATTTGCAGGGCTACTCGTGTGTTGACACATTGTTTAATGCAATCGTACTCAAAAAGAAAGTAACTCCGGTGAATTACATGCCCATTGAATTATTGTCAAAAGAGAATGTGGATTTTTACAGGAGGACACAATTGTAATTTTCAGGTATGTTGCCACTTTAACGGTGTGAGGAGGCTTTGCGACCAAGATATGCACAATTATACAAAAGACAAATAACAAAAACGAAAGAAAACAAATCTATGGAACAATCAAGCTTTATCAAAATCAATCGGGCAGACTCCGTATTCGTATGTCTGCGTCCGATGAAGAAAGGCGAAACCGTTGAAATAGACGGTAAGAGCATAGAGCTGCGTCAGGACACGCCGGCCGGGCATAAAGTGCTCATCAATGATGTCAGCAAAGGTGCCGACATCATCAAGTATGGCTACCCCATCGGCCATGCCAAGGAAGACTTGAAAGCCGGGCAATGGGTCAATGAGAATAACTTGAAAACCAATCTGGCCGGAACCCTCGAGTACACCTACCATCCGGTTACGGAGACTCTCAACATTGCTAAAGAGAACAGGACTTTCAAGGGTTACAAAAGGGCGAATGGCGAAGTCGGGGTGCGTAATGAGATTTGGATTGTGCCGACTGTGGGGTGTGTGAATGGCATTGCTGAGCGGTTGGTTGAAATGCTGAAAGCCGAGACCCGCTTGGAAGGTATTGATGCTGTACATGCCTGGCACCATAATTTCGGTTGTTCGCAGTTGAGTGGTGACCATGAAAACACCCGAAAGGTGTTGCGCGACATCTGCCTGCATCCCAATGCCGGCGGTGTTTTGGTGCTTTCACTTGGGTGTGAAAACAACCAGCCTGACCAATTCATGGAGATGCTTGGAGACTACGACAAGAAGCGTATCAAACTTCTTGTGACCCAAAAGGTTGAAGGAGATGAGCTCGAGGAAGGAATGAGGATTCTCCGAGAGTTGTATACTGTGGCCAAAGAAGACCGGCGAGAGGATGTCCCGTTGAGTGAATTGCGTGTCGGATTGAAGTGTGGCGGTTCCGACGGATTCAGCGGAATCACTGCCAATCCGCTGGTAGGCGAATTTTCCGACTACCTCGTTGCGCAAGGTGGAACGACCATCCTAACGGAAGTCCCGGAAATGTTTGGTGCGGAAACCATCTTGATGAACCGCTGCAAGACTCCACACCTGTTTGAACAAACGGTCAAGTTGATTAACGACTTCAAGGAATATTTCCTCTCTCACGGCGAACCTGTCGGTGAGAATCCCTCTCCCGGCAACAAGGCCGGTGGCATATCCACCCTTGAAGACAAAGCCTTGGGGTGTACGCAAAAATGCGGCCGCGCATTGGTGAGCGGTGTCTTGGGCTATGGCGATCGCCTGAAAGAGCGGGGACTCAATCTGCTATCGGCTCCCGGCAACGACCTTGTGGCCTCCACAGCACTGGCTTCAGCCGGCTGCCAACTGGTGCTTTTCACTACAGGCCGGGGCACACCGTTTGGCACTTTCGTCCCGACAATGAAAATCTCAACCAACAGCAACCTCTATAAAAACAAGCCTAACTGGATTGATTTCAACGCAGGAGAACTGGTAGAGGGCACCGGCATGAAAGAACTGACCGAGAAGTTTATTGATAAAATCATTGCTGTGGCCAGTGGAGAACTCACTCGCAATGAGGCCAACGGCTATCGGGAGATTTCCATATTTAAAAATGGTGTGACACTATGAAGTAAAAATCATCAGGAAGACGGGAATAGTCCGGAAAGGCATTCCTGTTTTCCTCTTATCGCACAACGACTTGAACAACAAGAAAGGAATACTGGCTCTCTCGCCACTGCTGCTTTTCATCCTGCTCTATGTAGGCTTGTCGGCCATAGCAGGTGACTTTTACAAGGTACCCATGACCGTAGTTTTCATGATTGCCAGCATCTATGCTGTCGCCATTTCGGGCAATCTGCCACTGAAAAAGCGCATTGACACCTACAGCCGTGGCGCAAGTTCGGGAAACCTTCTCTTGATGCTTTGGATATATGTCCTGGCCGGCGCCTTTGCAGCTTCTGCCAAACAGATGGGGGCCATTGATGCCACAGTCAACATGGCTCTGACCTATCTGCCCGCCAACATGCTGCTGCCCGGTCTTTTTTTGGCTGCCTGCTTTATTTCCCTTTCCATAGGCACAAGTGTTGGAACCGTTGTAGCCCTCGTGCCGATAGCCGCAGGCATCGCCTCTTCGGCCGATGCCAATGTAGCTCTTACAACTGCCGTTATCGTGGGAGGGGCCTATTTCGGAGACAATCTGTCGGCCATCTCCGACACCACCATTGTCGCTACCCAGAGCCAAGGGTGCAACATGAGTGACAAATTTCACGTCAACATTCTCATCGTTTGGCCGGCCGCCCTGCTCATTCTTGTCGTTTACGGCATTCTCGGAGCCGACATGGAACCACCGCGGAACGTGGCTCCCGTGGAATATTTGAAAGTCATCCCCTATATTGTCGTACTTGTTTCTGCCATTGCGGGAATGAATGTCATGGCAGTTCTTGTCTTGGGCATAGCCCTTTGTGCCGTCATCGGTCTGGCTGAAAACACGTATGGTCTTTTTGGTTGGCTGGAGGCTATGGGGCAGGGCATCATGGGCATGGGCGAACTTGTCGTCATTGCGATGATGGCCGGTGGAATGCTTGAGATGATTCGAGAGAATGGTGGCATTGACTATATTATAGATAAACTGACAGCCCACGTGGAGAGTAAGCGAGGTGCAGAATTGTCGATAGCGGCATTGGTGAGCCTTGTCAATGTATGTACGGCCAACAACACCGTGGCCATCCTCACCGTAGGGGCCATCTCCAAGAAAATAGGCGACAAATATGGAGTGGACAACAGAAAGGCGGCAAGCATTCTCGACACTTTCTCGTGCACTGTGCAGGGAATCATCCCCTACGGTGTGCAGATGCTTTTGGCTGCGGGGCTGGCCCATGTCAGTCCGATGGCCATCCTGCCCTATCTCTATTACCCGTTTGCCATCGGTATCTGTGCCCTGCTGGCTATTCTCCTGCGCTATCCCAAACGGTATTCATAAAACATCGAGACTATGGACTTCTTACAACGTAATCTATTCACGAGACTCCGAGCTGAAATATTCCACACTGCCGAAGAGATGGAACCCATGACCACTTACAAGCATGGCAAAATAGAGCAGATGATCAGAAACATCGAGTCAGTCCCTGCCGGAGAAGTGGCTTTGAGCAACGGTTTCCTCAATCGAAGGCTCATCAAGATTCAAACGGAGGAGCGCCATGCCATCGACACTTCTGTGGAGACGCTCTACCTGCTGCGCATCATCGTGAGCAACATCACCGGCACACTCACAATGGGCATCCCCCTGCGGGGCATCACACAACTCGGGCTCTATCTTCGCACGCGAGGCGACAAGGTTGATTTCGTGAAACTCGACAAATGGCTCGACCGGCTCCACATACGCCGGATGGCCCAACTGCAAGGCTCCATCCTAATAGAGTTTTTCGATTTTGATGCTGATGAGATCCCATTTGTCCACCATCTGGAGAGCAGTGCCTATAAGTCCACGCTGCGCTCACTGAACTATAATGCGCAAGACTATGACGAGCAAATGCACTTCAGACAGAATGCGACGGGCTTTGTCAGTACCAACAGCCGCAATCTCAGGCGCAACCTCCGAAGGAGTATCCGCTACTTTGACTTGGCTCCAATAGAGACAACAAGCAACTTTGTGTACAAGTTTTTCAAGAGCCTGTCCGAGATAGAGGAATAAGCAAAATATATTTAATTTATTTTGTCGGTAACTTGATTTGCACTATATTTGCAGGTTATGAAGAAACTTCTGTTTTTTATACTATATTTGTTTACAGCTACAAGCCTGATGGCGCAAGTGGAGTGTGAAGACACCTGCTCGCACATCCACGGCATTGACTTGAGTCACTATCAGGGCACTGTCTTTTGGGAAGCTATCGGTGACAATTCAAAAATGGCATACGTCTATCTCAAGGCCACTGAAGGCGGCAATAATATAGACAGCAGATATAAAGAGAATATTGATCTGGCTCACAAATACGGGCTGAAAGTGGGCTCTTACCATTTTTATCGGCCAAAAGTGGAACAGGAAGTACAACTTCGCAATTTCATGACTCAATGCCGTCCGGGCGATCAAGACTTGATTCCCATGATAGACATCGAGACGAAAAGCGGATTGCCGACGGAGGAGTTTTGCGACTCGCTCTTCAAATTTCTTCGACTGGTGGAAAAGGTCTACAAGCAAAAGCCGCTTATCTATACCGGCACCAATTTTTACAACAGCTACCTCTCCGGCAAATTGGATGCCTATCGGCTGATGATTGCTCAATACACCCGCAGAGAACCTGTGCTCAATGACGGGCGCGACTTCGAGATGTGGCAGTACACCGGTAAAGGTCATTTGAACGGTATCAACGGCTACGTGGACAAGAGCAGGTTTATGAGAGACCACAGATTGAAGGAGATCAGATTCAGACACCGACAAGATTAGAGCGGAACGGAAAATCGTTTTTGCATCATTTTTCTTTTTCCCTCTAAGCAAACCATACAATAACACGTTCATAAAATCAACATCATATCATGGCTATCATCAAATGCCCTGAGTGCGGACATCAAATCAGTGACAAAGCACCCGTTTGCCCCAACTGCGGCGTAGAAATAGCAGGCAAGGTGACACAATGCCCCAATTGCGGGGAAATATATTTCAGGAATGAAGACTCATGCCCCAACTGCCATCGCCCCACTACTGCCCGTCGGCAGGAGACGCAACCGGCTGAGGCTATGCCAACAGTCGCAGAGGTGTCTTCTTCCCCCACTCCACCGCCACCTCCCACTTCCCGACCGGCCTGTCCGGCAACGGATGAGGCCCCCAATCACATGACCGACAACACACCAAAGAAAAAGTCGCACGCTGCCTTGATAGCGGCATTCATCATTGCCTTGGCCATCTGTGGCGTATGTTTCTATTTCTACAATCAGGCCAAAGACAATAAAGAACATGAGGCATACGAATATGCCATGACCAGCAACGACCCTATGGTGCTTCAAAGCTACCTCGACACCTATCGTGCCGATGCGCCCGAAGAACATATAGACTCCATCCAGTCTCATCTTGCCATGCTCAGGCAGCAGGATCAGGAATGGACCAATGTGCTTGTGAGCGGTTCGAAGGCGGCACTTGAAGACTATCTTGCCAAACATCCGGACACGCCACATCGGGGCGAAATCAACAACAAGCTCGATTCGTTGGACTGGGTGGATGCCCAAAGGCAGAATACAGTCGATGCCTATCAGGAATACCTGAACAGTCATCCCGAGGGGGCGCACATAGATGAGGCTGCGGAGAACATCAAGAAAGTGAAATCAAAGGAAGTGCAACCGGAGGAGCGGGCACGCCTGAACGATCTTTTCAGGAAGTTTTTCCAAAGCATCAATTCTCGCAACGAGGATCGCCTGACCGACCAGGTGGAAGACGTACTTGCTTCATTTTTGGGAAAAGACGGCGCGACAAAGAGCGATGTAATCAGCTTCATGCATAAAATTTACAAAGAAGACGTGACCAACATGAACTGGCATCTCGCCAACGATTACACCATTCAGAAGCGCGAGGTTGGAGAGGATGAATATGAATATCAAGTACAATTCTCTGCCAAACAGAATGTGGAGTATTCTGATGCATCCAAAAACTCGGAGACACGCTACAAGATAACGGCTACCGTTTCGCCCCAAATGAAGATTTCTTCATTCAATATGGTGAAAATAGTTGAATAACCGTTTGGGTGACATGTTGGTCGGTGGGCATTGACCGCCCATATCTGGCATATAGGAATAAAATCTCAAAACCGGACATTTCAATATAGAAGAGGTGCTTTTACAAACACCTCTTTTTTGTTTGCTGATTTTTCAGATATACGTGTCGATTCTTGCACAGATTCAGTATGCCTATCGGTAGCCGGTATTCTGTCAGTCTCTCGCAACTTGCAGAGCTGAAAAGCATATAGTGACAAACTTAGTTGAAATATGAAAATGGTTTACATGATCTCTTCTCTGGAACCTATAGTGTCCCGACACAATGCACAAAAAACGTAAAGGAATATGTTTTTTAAAGGCTTATTCGGCCCGAATGAGGAGATAAAAGGGGCACACTTGGAAGACGGTAACAATCGAGTGATGCCTTCATTCGGGCCGGATGACAGGCCTGTTTTGGCCGAATAACCACCGAAAACACAGATGGATACAAAAAAAGGAAGCATCTGCGTGCTTCCCTTGCCATTGCAAAGATACAACCCAAAATGGCAAAATGCAAATCAGTTGCGAAAAAATCAGACACCCGGTTTGTCAGAAAAACTGCCAAACGGAGCTTGGGTCCACTATCGTTCGTTGCAAGCCTTAATGATGCTCGGGCACAATGGCCAGATACACTAAATCGTGGTCGGTGAGGTTTTCCATATAGTGGGAGTGCCCCTCCGGACAGTAGTGTACCTGCCCTACCCTCACTACTTCCACCTCGTCATCGTAGTGGAAAGTCGCCTCTCCGCTAATGACATATACGATCTCGCAATTCCCCTCGTGCGTATGAAGTCCGCTTGATGCTCCGGGGCGCAAGGTGCTATACATGATTTTCACTTTGTCATCAACAAAGTTACGGGTATCCAATTTGCCATTTCCGCCCTTAAAGCCCTCAAGATGAGCTTCCCTAATGCGGTCAAAATCTATTTTCATAATGTAGTGTATTGATATTTGAATGCAAATATAATAAAAGAATCGGATATTCCGCATAGGAATATCCGATTTTCTCTTTGATAGAACCTACCGTAATTTGGTAGCCGAGAATGTTCAGAAAGTGTATTTCAAACCTATCTGACCGCGCCAGCGGCTGTAAAGTTCACTATAGGTGCGGGCTGCACGGCCGCCTGTGAACTGATAGTGACCACCACCCATGTAGTTGACAGGGCTGCTGTATATGCCGAAGCCGTCGCCGTAGGTGTGTCCCCAATCCTTGTTGAGGAGATTGCCGAGATTGATGATGTCGAAGGTGAGCTCAACGGAATTCAGCTGACCGGCCACCTTGAAGCTGTACTTCTGACCGAAGTGGAAGTCGAAATGATGCTCAAAGGGCAGGTTGTCAGCGTATCGTTTGTAGTATTCGCCACGATGTTTGCTCATGTAGGAATCTTCTCCGATCCATGTCTTCAGCAGCGTACGTTGCATTTCTTGGGTGAGCACGCCATTAAAGCCTTCACCGAAGGCTTTCACAATCAATCTATTGCCATTCTTTGAATTGTCAAACTTCGTTTCGTCGAAGATCATCTTGTCTATCTGTGCGTCCGTAGGGATGTAGAACAAATCGTTACCATTGGCTCCATCCTCGTTCACATCACCATAGTAGTAAAGGGAATACGGAGACCCGCTCTTCGCTTGATAAATCAGTCCGAGGGTCGTCAGCCAGGAGTTGTTCTTGCCATATTTGAGATGGTAGTAGGCACTGGCCTGAATGCGATGCGGAATGTTGTAGGCGGAATTGCCAAGTTCCGGTGCATTGGGGTTGCGATAGGTGTAGTTGTAACGCCAGTTACTTTCGGCCACCATCGAGCCACCATTGTTCACGCTCTTGGACTGGGTCCATGTGTAGCTGGCCATCAGGTCGAGACCGAAATTGAAATGTTTCTCTGCCTTCAGGGAGAGATTGACAGTATATCCTTTGGAGGTGTTACTCAAGGCATAGATGTTGTCAAAAGCCGTGCCATTGGTTCTCTTCTGGAAAAGCGGACGATTGTCTTCTACCGGCACTCCTTTCGAACCGTAAACCTGCGCGTATGTCTTGCCGGACATTTCGTAAGCAAGATTCTGGTAGAGTATATCGTTCAGTGTCTTTGAGTACAAGGCCTCTGCCGTCCAGTTGATGCCGAGGAGCTCAAAGTCGAATCCAAGGTTGAAACGCAGGTTTTGGGCAAACTTGAAGTTGTGGTCATACACGTTCACGATCTGATTGCCCGTAACGGCTTTCAGCTTTTGCGCATTGGCCCCCTGGCCGTTGGGATCCAGTATGAGGTCTATTCCCTTAGGATTATTCACGTTGTAGGTGGTGAGCTGCACACCGGTGTTGGAGTAATTGTTGCTGATCCAGACAAAGGGAATGCGGCCGGTGAAGACTCCTACACCGCCACGGAGAATGTACTTGCGGTTGTTGGCTATATCCCATCGGAATCCCACGCGGGGGCTCCACATGGGGGTGCTGGAAAGTTTGTGGTTGGTTTTCACGTTCCATCCCTGTTGGGCAGCATACTCGTTGAAGCCTTTGTTGGCCGTAGGCGTGTCGAAGAAGATGGGTATGTCCATACGCAGTCCGTATGTGAACTGGAAGTTGTCGGTAGCATCCCATTTGTCCTGAACATAGAAACCCAACTGGGCTGCACCGAAGCTTGCCTTCCATCGGGGATCACCTGTCACGTCGACATTGGCGTAGCCATAGCGATACTGATAAAGGTAAGCCTTGGTGGGATCTACATTTCCGGCCATATAGTCCTTATAGTAATCATTGAACTTGTCCGGGTTTTGGAAAATGTATGTTCCATAGAGGTCTTGGATGTAGAGATTGCTGAAATCATAAATCTCATTATGGGTACCGAAAGTGAAAGTGTGGTTGCCTTTATACCATGTCAGGTTATCCTCTATGGTGTAGACATCTTGGTCAAGACTGTTGGCCATCGAGGAGCGTTCGTTACCGAGATTGACCGAACCCTTGCCCACATTGTTGATCATGACAGATGGGAAAGGAGCACCCACGGCCCGCTTGTCGCGCACGCGTACATAGTTGGCACGGAACTCATTGCTCACCACCGGGGAGAGGCGGCTCTGGAGTTCGGCAACGAATGTGTTGGTATTGTTCTCGAAAGGATAGCTGTAAAGGTTGTCATTGAGGGCGGATTTAGAGCCGGCGTTGTTAAGGCGTTTGGCAGTAACAAGGCTCCAACGCACGCTGGCCTTATTGAACTCGTTGATGTTCCAGTCGAGTTTCACTCCGGCCTTTTCGCTCTTGGTATAGATATCTTCGGTCGTGAAGACACCGGGATAGGTCACTCCCTGCTTTTTGGCCATCTCGACAATCTTCGTGTAGATGCTCTCAGCTTCAGCCTTGCCTACGTCGGAATAGTCTGAACCAAAGGCGTAGAGGTTGGGATAAGACTTGTTGTTCTTCTCATAGTTCACGAAGAAGAAGAGCTTGTTCTTGACAATGGGGCCACCGAAGGTCACACCGAAGTTATAATCTTTCTCCTTCTGGTAGCGGGGGGCATACCCAGAACCGTCGGCAAGCTTATAGTGGTGGCCAAGAAGATTTTGGTTGTAGCCATAGCCATAGAGCGAACCGTGGAACTGGTTGGTACCACTCTTGGTGATGGCGTTGATGGCGCCTCCCGTAAAGCCGCTCTGGCGCACGTCAAAGGGGGCGATGTTCACCTGAATCTGCTCAATGGTTTCCATAGACACGGGTTGGGCTCCGGCCTGTCCGCCGTTGGTGCCCGTACCGGCAAGACCGAATACATCGTTGTTGGCAGCACCGTCGATGAGGAACTGATTGTAGCGATTATTGGTACCGGCAAATGACATCACTCCCGAACTGGTGGTTGTCAACTGCGGATTCAAACGTGCGACATCGGCAATACCATGAGTGATACTCGGCATGTCGTTTATCTGTTGGGCATTCATGCTCGTAGCCGCACCGGTTTTGGTGGCGTTGAGTCCGGCTCTCCCGGTGACCACGATCTCTTGAAGCTCTTTCGAGTCTTCCTCTATGGAGCAAGAGATATTTCGGGTTTCACCAAGGTTGAGAGTTACGCCATTAAAGACTTTAGGCTGATGCCCAACGTATGTGATTTCCACTTTGTAAGGGCCGCCTACACGCATACCTTGAATAGTGTAACGGCCATCGATGTTAGTCACGGCACGATAAAGTGTTCCTGAAGGCTGGTGGACAGCCGTTACGGTGGCACCGATAACGTCTTCGCCCTGGCTCGTCACTTTACCGGTGATACCGGAAGTAGTGATTTGTGCCATTACGCCTGATGTAAAGAACATCAGCATCGCAATGAGAAAATGCAATCGTTTCTGCATACCTTTTTAATAGAAATTTGGTTAATAATCAAGGGAACATTCCCTGTTAATACTTTATGTCGCAAATTTACTTAATTTTTTTGAATTAAATGTTACGAACGGTTGAAAAAAATAGAAATATTACAAAAAACGGAATAGCCCACAGAAGCTATTCCGAAATATATAAGTGATGGATGCATTTTCTTTGTTTATAAAGAGAGGAAGGTCAATAAAGACGGGGATTCCCTGTTAATGGCTATACACCGTCAGGCTTATGTTTCCAAATGCTGATGATTTTGCGCCGGATAGCAAACAGATTTAACAAAGTCACGACAGCAAACAAGGTGCTTCCCAAGCATATTGCCGGCAGTATGCTTCCTTCATCAATCTGTGGGAAGAGAGTCTCAAGGAATCCCATGTAGTAGTTGCGCATCATGAAAAGTGCTATCCATGTCATCACGAGGACACAGGCGTTCAGCGAAAGTGTAAGCCACAAATAGGGGGTGGCCACCTGTGACGGCGAATAACCTATTAACAACAGGTTTTCCAATTTGGATGAGTTCTTCTGCACAAGCAGGTAGATGCTGAGCATAAGAATATAGAAACTTAAAATGGAAATGACAAGACCAATAAGCATGACAAGGCTCACCATCATCTTCAAGAAATAGGTTGTTTTCTCTGCATCCAACTTGTCGTTTTCTACCTCGTAGCCTTTTTTTTCAAGATAGGAAGTGATCGTGTCATCGGTCGGGTTACCTACTTCAACGATAAGGCGGGTGGCTTCGCTGTGGTCGGCGGGGGCAAATTCGTGATTGCTCCAATCCATAAAGGCCTGTGGAACAAGTATTGAATTGAGTCTGCTTGAAAAACCGATCACCTTGCCTTTAAATTGTCGCTGCTTGCCGTCACCTTGTATGAATATATGAAAATCGATCATGCCTACTAATCCTTCTGAGATCTTGGGCAATGAGTGACTTTGAGCGAAACCGAAGTTGTACATATTGATGTAGGTGCGTGGGAGGATGATAGGCACTTCCCCGTCTCCCGGCTGGTATTTCCAATCTTTTAAGGGAACATCTACAAACTCATCGGGAACGCTTTCAAAGAAGAGTTCGGAATTGAGCACATTCGTCCCGGCAACGCCCATGGAAGCATCGACTTTGTATTCGGTGGAGGTAAACTTCCCCACTTTCTTGACAAAAGGCTGGTTGGCTACCTCATCGACCTCGCTGCCGCTGAAAGAATTTGAGCGTCCACTGATGGTATTGCCCGTGCCAACCTTCTTGCTCATGATGAGATAGTCGGCTTTCATAAAGCTGTCTTCAGCGGTGAAGACGGGCAATACATCCCGATAGAACTGAAAACCGAACAGCACGATAAACATGCCAAAAAGATTGGCAAAGAAGAAACCGACAAACTGCGGTAAGCTGATATGTCGGCGCAATAATTTCCAAACCAGATTCATAACTTTAATGTCTGCTCGTAATTAAGATCAATGTGTTTGCCTATGCTGGTGACTATCACCCCTGCGCCCTGCCGTTTGGCTTCAGACATCATGATGTCGCCCATTGCACGTGAGTTGGTATCGTCAAGATGACTGATGGGTTCATCGGCCAAAATGAAGTCAAACGGCTGGACAAGAGCTCTGATCATGGCCACTCGCTGCTGCTGCCCGAAAGACATGTGTCCGATCTTAGCATCAAGTTTGTCGCCTATGCCAAGTGCATCAAACCAGTCTGTTATCTCTTTCTTACTTTTAAAATTGGTAAGCTTATTCTTGATTTCCACATTCTCATACGCCGTCAGTTCGGGAAAAAGCCTGAGTTCCTGAAAAAGATGGCTGATGTGTCGACGCCGTATGCGTATCCAATCGGTCATGCGAAATTCGTGTGTATCATCGTTGTCAAACGATATGCGCCCCGTATAATCATGCCGATAGCCGATAACATAACTGCAAAAGGTGCTTTTCCCCATGCCGCTATCGGCCTCGACAAGGTAGAGATGGCCCTTGTTGAACGTCACCTGTTGCTTCCACACTTCCGAACTTAAATTGTCGCGCTGTGCAAAAACCTCGGGCAACACGTTGTCCAAATGAATCTGTTCCATTATCTGATACTATAAAAAACTTTATTGACATCACCGAACAACGATTTGAGGAATGAGGCCATCGATGTTCCCTCCATGTCACCAAGCGACAAAAGGTTGAGTACCATGACAAGCCTTTTGCCGATGAGCTGTTTTTCCAAAGGCTGATCCACTACTCCTTTATAATATCGGAGGCTCATCACCATATCAATGTCCGTGCCACAAAAGAAGTTTTTGTTTAACGAACCGAAATAAAACTTCATATCACCGTTTGTATATACATATCCCGGTACAGATGAAGGCTTGGTTTGGTCGAATCCGTAGGCAGTGATGGTGCTTCCTTTAGGACACGATTTTTTCCAATAGTCGATATCCTTCCAAAAGCCAATGTCAGCCAACTCTGCCCCCATACACATATCCGCATGACCTTCCGACAGGTTGTTGACTTGGATAACAATATGCCCATCAACACAGCGAAGGATATTGTCCATATCCACAGCCGAATTGATGCCGACAAGAAAGGCCTGGAAGGCTTTGTTCTGTTGCAGGATTGGAAGGAATTCCCGTCCGTTTACATTGAGGAATAGCGTCATCAGCTTATCTGAAAAGACGAAATCCGAGTAGTGCCCTTCAAGCGGTCTGAAGACCTGATTGTTTTTCTGCAATTTGGCATCAATGGCCTTATTAAACGAGAAAGTGTGCCCGTCAATATCCAAACACTGACCGTTAACAGCAATCTTTGCAGCAATCACAATCTGCGAAGGATCGGCTTCTTTGGGAGCTCCGAGGATAAATGGGGCCACAAACTTCTCCGGAAAAGCTTGTGTCTGTGCCACCATGGCCATAGGAGACGAAATGGTATCAATACAAGCAAACATCGGGCTACTCTTGATACCGGCTTCTTCCTTGGCTTTAAGATATCTTACCATCTGCTGGCGCAATTCGGCTTGGGCACTCCCGACGACAGGCCCCATCACCAGCAGTGCCTCATCGGAGAATCCTACCAGCCAGCTGTTTTTCATCACTGCGAAATGGCAGCCTCGACGCTCGGAAAGCGAAGTGCAGATACCTTTGGCGGAAAGTTTCTCCAGCCAATGTTTCAAATCGCCGGAATCTTTGACCTTGGCACATAGCCCCAAGTTGCCATCCGGTGCCTCAAAAAGATAAAACTTGGCACTTACATCCAATCCACAATCCGAGAGGTCATCGACATGCAGCATGTTTTTCAGCGACAAAAGCCTGCTGTCGGCCTTTCCTTTTGCCTGCTGTGGCATGTCAATGGAAATCAATGCCATGCTCCCACCGGGAATAGCATTGACATAATTATCGCCATCCGAACAAGAAGAGAGGGTGGCTATCAAAGCAGCCAACATCCAAAAGGGATGTTTGACATAACGCAAACAAAATTTACCCATATCCATAAGACTAATATCCATTGAGTATTTCCATTATTGGATTCTGCGGGCCAGATTGGCCATCATTACAGCCGAAAGCCCTGCGGTCTCCGTTCGCAAACGACTTCTCCCGAGGGATACCGATTCATATCCTTTCTCTAAAGCCAGCTGCACCTCGTCTACCGAGAAGTCACCTTCCGGCCCAACAAGTACAAGGATATCTTCATTATCCTCATAGTCAATAGTTTCCTGAATTTCACTAAAGAAATCCTTCTTTGGAAACTCCTCATAGCAATGACAGATGTATTTCCTACCGGGATGCTCAACGGCCATAAATTCGCCAAAGGAACACATCGTGTTGACAACAGGTTTCCATGCCTTGCGACTCTGCTTCATGGCTGAGACAACAATCTTTTCCACTCGATCGGCCCGCAACACCTTACGTTCTGAGAACTTACATCCCAAGAAGGAGATTTCGTCAAAGCCCACTTCCGTTGCTTTCTCAACCATCCACTCCATGCGTTCCATCATTTTCGTCGGTGCAATGGCCAGATGGATATGGCCTCGCCACGTGGGGTGTTGGGGAAAACGGTCTTTTATCTCATACATGCAATGTTTTCCGGCAGCAACGGTGACTTCTGCCCGGAAAAAGGTTCCGACTCCATCCATGAGAAACATCTCGTCTCCGGCTTTGAGCCGTAGCACACGTAGGGCGTGACCGGCTTCCTCTTCCGGCAATTCCGATTGCCGAGCGGCATCGGGTACATAAAAATATCTTGTTTCTTTCATTTCAGAATCGCCCTTTCATTAAAACATCTTCAAAGCGTCATTGGTCGGCCTTACGTCGGTTTATCTCATCGCGCAGATGGGTGGCCAATTCATAGTTTTCGTCTTCCACGGCTTTAGCGAGGGCACTTGACAGCATTTCGTCAGTCAGTGCATTGACAGGAATCCTCATTCCTTTAGCCTGCACCGTATATGGAATGCTTTGCCTAAGCATCAAGCCTTGTTCGACGAAAAGCGGGATGTCGGAGATAACGGAAAGGAGAATGGCATCACCCACCTTGATGGGCACAATGTCAAGCGTAGAGGTGTTGATCAGCATGGCTTTATATTCGCCTCCTTTCAAGGCAGAGATGACCAGTTCGAAAGGGGCATCAGAGAGTTTGCCGATGACCTGCACCAAGACTTCCGGTAGCAATTTTTCCATCTCCGGGACTTGCTGCAGCCGAAGTGACAGCTGATGGATCATTTGCTTGTCGCAAGTGACAGCCAACTGCCGTTCTTCCTTTTCATCAACAAGCACCAGCAGACCTATGTCGCTGGTGCCTACAATTTCAGAAATACTTTTAAAATTTACTTTTACTTTATTCATGCAGAAACATCCTCTCTTCTGGGCCGGAACATCAAGGCAAACGAGACGCCTACAAGTAGTGCATAGCCGGCAAAGATGAACCAACACGACTGCCAGTCGGTGACGCCATCCACCGTGTGGCTATTCACAATGGCCTGTGCCGACAGGGTGCCCACCGTCGCGCCGATGCCATTGGTCATCAGCATGAAAAGTCCTTGCGCACTCGAGCGGATGGCCGGGTCGGTAGTTTTGTCTACAAACAATGAACCGGAAATGTTGAAAAAGTCAAAGGCTACACCATATATCAGCATGGAAAGCACAAACATCCAGACTCCGGGGCCGGGGTTACCCAGACCGAACAGTCCGAAACGGAACACCCAGGCAAACATGGCTATCAGCATGACATTCTTGATGCCGTAGCGCTTCATGAAGAATGGAATCAGCAGGATGCAGCAGGTCTCGCTCATTTGCGACAGGGAAATGAGGATATTGGCATGTTGCACCCCGAAGGTGGAGGCGTACTCGGGAATGCTCTTAAAGGAAGTGATAAATGGATTGGCAAAACCGTTGGTTATCTGAAGGCTTACGCCAAGAAGCATCGAGAAAATGAAGAAAATGGCCATCTTCTTTTGCTTGAACAGTGCAAAGGCCCGCAACCCGAAAGCGTCGATGAAACTCTTCTTGCTGCCTCCTGCGTTGATGGGACAAGCAGGCAGGGTAAAGGTGTAGAGGAAAAGAACCATGCTCATGATACCCGACACGACAAATTGCTTCTCATTGGGCTGGAAGCCAAGCAAATCGATCATCCACATGGTGCATATAAATCCGATGGTGCCGAAGACGCGGATGGGAGGAAAATCCTTTACGGTATCCATTCCGGCTTGGGTGAGTGCATTGTAAGCCACGGAATTGGTCAGGGCCAAAGTGGGCATATAGAAGGCCACACTTATCGTATAGAGGGGGAATAGAAGCGAATGGAGGCCGCTTATGCCGCAATAGGCACTTGCAAACATAAACAGGCCGGCAGCAAGGTGGCACAGGCCAAGCAGGCGCTGGGCAGGCACCCAACGGTCGGCAACAATACCCATCAGAGCCGGCATGAATATAGACACGACACCCTGAATGGCATAAAACCATCCAATTTGTGATGCCATACCGATGTTTACCAAATATGTTCCCATAGAAGTAAGATAAGCTCCCCATACTGCAAATTCAAGGAAGTTCATCGCAGCCAAACGTACTTTTAGATTCATGATTGTTAAAGTTATATTCGGTTGCAAAGATAATCAATTTAATCGGAACAAAAGGACTTTATAGGAGTTTTTTCGTCTTCGCTTGTAAAAATTGCCGTGCATTAATGTCCTTCTCGGAAAAAGTCTGCAAACAAAGAAGATTTGCCGATGATTCTTCCTTTCAGACAGGTGGTTTGGAAATACAGAATCTTCCATAGGATAGCTTTACATGACCTATAGCACAAAACTAATCGAAATTGCGAAAAAGCCTTACATGGAATTTTCTCATCCCCACCCATCCGCCCTATTCCATTCTTCATATCTGTCCCATTTGGCCTTTCAAAATTTCCATCCGGCCCAAATGACCATGCAAAAGGGCCACACTTAAAAGCTCAAAGAGCCCGGATGATCGGTTCAATGTGCCCCTTTTACAAGCTTGTTTTGACCAAAAATCCTCTTTAGACGGATGGGGAGCTAAAAAAGGAAGCATCTTTGTGCTTCCTTTGCCATTGCAAAGATAATACAAATTTGACGCAAATGCAAATCAACAGGGAAAATCATTGACATTATGTAGCTTCAGGACATAGGTAACTAAAATCCCATTGAACCAAACTTTTGGATAGAAAAAAGAGATGGGGTATATAACAAAAAAAATTGATTGTCTCACGACAACCAATCTTTATAACCTTAATAATCTAATACCATGAAAAACATGGTGCAAAGTTATTGATTTTTTTGGTATCTGCAAACTTTTCAATTAGAATTTATATCCAATATAACATTATTTAAAGGTTTCACCATTCCATTTAAGCCTTCTTTGCAAGAGAATGGCCTCAAGCAGTTTTTTGTCTGCACTTTCTACCAATGGAGTGGAACGATGAAACACTATTGAGGGGCCATTTGCCGAGAGTTCGGCCCACCCCATAACAGGTTCGAGCATGGCAGACAAATCTTCAAAGCGAGATTGCGCCATAGTGTCGGGCTTGGCTACGAGCGACTTGACCATGCCATCAAAGCATTTTCCGGCAAACGCGTGTTTCAATTCGATTTTCAGCCACTGTCGGTTATAAAACGCCACCTCGCTTTCTTTGGCTGGTGCGGAATAGGTCTTGACTACGCATACGATGGTGTCGCCATTCAGCATGGGCAAGCGGCACATCTCAAAAATGGCAGCCGGCGACAACGAAACGCGCATATAGTCGGCCGTCAGCGTGTCAAGCGTGGTCTTTCCTTGCAGCAGGTTGGCCACTTCCGGGCGCCGGCCTTGTTGCTTCAAGTCAACGAGCTCCCTCCGGAGCGTGGCACTGAGAGAAGGCACAAAAGAGTCCGGCATCGAAATCCACGCATCTGTAATGCTGTACGCCGATGCCGAGATGGCAATGAAAAATGTCAATAACGATAGTAAGGTAAACCTACGCATATCGGCCTGTGGCAGTTTTAACGTTTGACATTCTTGAACGGCCCGAAGCGCAACTGGGCAGTCCATCGGCCGTCCATGGGCGAAGTGAAGATGGTAAACAACTTGCCATAGCCCAAAGGAGAAGTGCCTCCTTTATAGAATACGTCGCCCCCGTCCTCTTCATCGTAGGAGATTTCATACTTCTTGCCCATCACTTTTGAAAGGAATTTCAATCGTTGTCTGGCTACGCTTTTGTTGGTACAAAAGATATAGAAGCGGGCCTGATTGAAAACACAGTCCCCTTTCTCCTGTTCGAAATAAAATTCCACCTTGTCATAGCGGACACCGTCATAAAGTCTGTTCATAAAAACAACCTTGGCGGAGTCGCTCATCGCCGGTTCTCCAAAAGTTTGTTTCAACTTGGTGATTGCCATGTCATAACTTGTTCCGAAATCTACGTTTGCAACGCCGGTGTCTCCTTTGGCATTCACGGCCAACGAAAACAGGAGTACAAACAACATTAACATTTTCTTCATTTTATCAATCTTTGAATTTCTACTTTTATATAAACGTGAGTATCGGGTATAAATTGCATTCCACTTACTTTTTGTGTGGCATGAAAACAACATCTTATTTCACAAATATAAGCGGACACGCTCTTTTTGAGACATGTCCGCCTACTATCATGAGGTTGGTTGTTTACTCTTCCACTGCTGCTTGGGCGGCCGCCAATCTTGCAATCGGCACTCTGAACGGAGAGCAACTCACGTAGTTGAGGCCCACACGGTGACAGAACTTAACAGATGAAGGCTCACCGCCATGTTCGCCGCAGATGCCACAAACAAGCTCAGGACGGGTGGCCCTACCCTTCTCCACAGCCATCTTGACCAGTTGGCCCACGCCATTCTGATCAAGCACTTGGAACGGGTCGACACTCAATATCTTCTTTTCCAAATATACGGGCAAGAAGCTGGAAATATCGTCACGGCTGTAGCCGAATGTCATTTGTGTCAAGTCGTTCGTGCCAAAGCTGAAATATTCGGCTTTCTTGGCGATGATGTCGGCGGTGAGGGCAGCACGGGGAATCTCAATCATGGTGCCCACACGGAAAGGCACCTCCACCCCCTCAGTGGCAAAGAGTTCTTTTGCCGTCTTGCGGATGACTTCCTCCTGAGCGTCAAACTCGTTGACGATACCGATAAGTGGAACCATAATCTCCGGATGGGGATCCATACCTTCTTTCTTCAACTGAACGGCCGCACCCAGAATAGCCTTTGTCTGCATGGCCGTGATCTCCGGATAGGTATTGCCCAAGCGGCAACCGCGGTGTCCCAGCATGGGGTTGTGCTCACTTAGCGAGTTGACACGCTGCTGTATTTCTTGAACCGATACACCCATCTCATCGGCCATAATCTGCTGGCCTTCAAGGTCATGAGGAACAAACTCGTGTAATGGTGGATCGAGCAGACGGATGTTGACGGGATAACCGTTCATGGCTTTCAAGATGCCATAGAAGTCTTTCGTCTGATAGGGCAACAGTTTTTCAAGTGCTTTTTCACGACCTTCCTTGCTGTCAGCAAGAATCATCTCGCGCATAGCCTTGATTTTATCTGCATCGAAGAACATGTGCTCGGTGCGACAAAGGCCGATGCCAACTGCACCGAATTTCCGGGCAACTTCTGCATCATGCGGCGTGTCGGCATTGGTTCTCACCACGAGTTTTGTGTGCTTGCTGCACAGATCCATCAAAGCAGCAAAATCGCCGGTCATTTCAGCGGGCTTGGTTTCCACCTCACCTAAATACACTTCACCTGTAGAACCATTGATAGACAGATAGTCACCCTCTTTCAACAAAACACCGTCGATTTCAACAGTCCGATTCTTATAGTTAACATTGATGGCACCGGCTCCCGACACACAGCACTTACCCATTCCACGGGCAACTACCGCAGCATGGGATGTCATGCCACCCCGAGCAGTCAGAATGCCTTCCGCAGCAGACATGCCGGCCAAGTCTTCAGGAGAAGTTTCGATGCGAACCATCACCACCTGATGGCCTTTGGCATGCCATTCCTCTGCATCATCGGCAAAGAATACTATTTGTCCACATGCAGCTCCCGGTGACGCAGGTAATCCACGTGTCAGTACCTTAGCAGCCTTCTTTGCCTCTTTGTCAAACACCGGATGCAAAAGTTCGTCAAGTTTGTTAGGCTCACAGCGCATCAAAGCCGTTTTCTCATCAATCTCACCTTCAGCCAACAAGTCCATGGCTATCTTTACCATAGCGGTGCCCGTGCGCTTGCCGTTGCGCGTTTGGAGGAACCACAGTTTGCCCTCCTGCACGGTAAACTCCATGTCCTGCATATCGTGGTAATGATGCTCGAGTTTGTCTTGCAATCCATTCAGTTGTGCAAAGATCTCGGGCATGGCTTCTTCCATAGAGGGATATTTGCTGACACGCTCTTCTTCGGGAATCTCCTGCTGGGCAGCCCAACGCCGGGATCCCTCCTTTGTTATCTGCTGGGGCGTGCGGATACCGGCCACAACGTCCTCTCCCTGAGCATTAACCAGATATTCACCATTGAAGATATTTTCACCGGTGGCAGCATCGCGACTGAAACAAACGCCGGTTGCTGAAGTGTTGCCCATGTTGCCGAACACCATAGCCATCACGGTAACGGCTGTTCCCCACTCTGCAGGGATGCCTTCCATCTTGCGATAGAGAATGGCACGCTCGTTCATCCATGAGTCAAACACGGCACATACGGCACCCCACAACTGTTCCATAGGGTCGGTGGGGAAATCCTTGCCCGTCTGTTTCTTGATAGCTTCCTTGAAAAGCAAGACAAGTTTTTTCAACTCATCGACATTCATTTCATTGTCAAGTTTGATGCCACGCTCGGCTTTCACCTGTTGGATAATGGCCTCAAACGGGTCAATGTCGGTTTTGTTCACCGGTTTCATGCCGAGCACCACATCGCCATACATCTGTACAAAGCGGCGATAGCTGTCGTATGCAAAGCGCTCGTTACCGGTCTTCTTGGCAAGGCCTTCCACCACTTCATCGTTCAAACCAAGGTTGAGAATGGTGTCCATCATACCCGGCATGGACGCACGGGCACCCGAGCGTACGCTTACAAGCAATGGATTTTGGACATCGCCAAACTTTGAGTTCATTAAAGTCTCAATGTGCTTTACTGATTGTTCGACTTCTGCCTTCAGTAATGCTACTACTTTTTCTTTTCCTTTTTCGAAGTATTCGTTACATACATCGGTCGTAATGGTAAAACCGGGAGGTACAGGCACACCGATTAGATTCATTTCTGCCAGATTGGCTCCTTTACCTCCAAGCAGATTTCGCATATCTGCCTTTCCTTCAGCTTTACCATTGCCGAAGGTATAAACTCTTTTCTCATTCATAATTGATAGGTATTCAATGCTTTATAGTATGTTTCTTTTTGTGTTGCAAATATACCTTTATTTTTCAAATTACACAAACTTTTAGTATTCTTTCTGCTATCTCGAGTTTACATTTCAGACTGTTTGCGCAAACAGTCCGAAAATGTAGAATGCAAAATGGGGGAAGATGGAAGAAAAATCGTAACTTTGCATCAAAAATACAAAGATGTTATGGGAAAAAGAAACAAACCCTTGCCCCTCTTGGAAAATGTAACCATAGAGTCGGTGGCAGCTGAAGGAAAATGTGTCGTTCATCATAATGATATGGTGATTTTTGTGCCTTTTTGTGTGCCCGGGGATGTTGTCGATTTACAAATACGCAGGAAGAAACACCACTATTGTGAGGCGGAAGTCGCCAGATTCATTAAATATAGTAATGTACGTGAGACTCCATTTTGCAGTCATTTCGGAATATGTGGCGGATGCAAATGGCAAAACCTGCCCTATCAAGAACAAATCAAAGCAAAACAACAGCAAGTCTATGACCAGCTGTCACGCATCGGTAAGGTGGAACTTCCGGAGTTCCGCCCCATCATGGGCAGTGTGAAAACACAGGAATATCGCAACAAGATAGAATTCGGATGCTCGAACAAGCGATGGCTGACTAAGGAGGAGGTAGCTTCCGGCACAGAGTTTACCAACATGAATGCTATCGGATTTCACATCACGGGAGCGTTCGACAAAATATATCCCATTGAGAAATGCGGCTTAATGGATGACCTGAACAATCGGATTCGCAATGCGATACGCGATTTCGCCTTTGCCACAGAGATATCGTTTTATGACATTCGTCAGCAACATGGACTGTTGCGGGATGTGATGATTCGTAATTCAAACACCGGAGAATGGATGGTGCTCGTGCAGTTCCATTACGATGAGGAAGGGGATGAGGCAAAGGCGTTGGCTCTGTTGCAGCACATAGGTGACAAGTTTCCGGAAATCACTTCTCTGCTCTACGTTGACAACCAGAAGTGTAATGACACATTCGGCGATTTGCCCATTAGTGTATATAAGGGCAATGACCATATTTTTGAGGTGATGGAAGGGCTCCGGTTCAAGGTCGGTCCAAAGAGTTTTTATCAGACCAATACCGAGCAGGCATATCATTTATATTCCGTCGCTCGCGAATTTTCCCAACTTACAGGCGATGAATTGGTTTACGATTTGTACACGGGCACAGGAACCATCGCTAACTTTGTTGCCCGGGAGGCAAAACAAGTAATCGGAATAGAATATGTGTCGGAAGCCATTGAAGATGCAAAGGTCAACTCTGAAATCAACGGTATCGACAACACGCTATTTTATGCGGGCGATATGAAAGATATCCTCAATGACGAGTTCATCCGCCAACATGGCCGTCCGGATGTCATCATCACAGACCCTCCACGCGCAGGTATGCATGCGGATGTGGTGAACACAATTCTCCATGCAGCCCCAAGGCGTATTGTCTATGTGAGTTGCAACCCGGCTACACAAGCACGCGATTTGAACCTCTTAGATGTGGATTATCGTGTGGAGGAGGTCCAACCGGTTGACATGTTCCCCCACACGCCCCATGTGGAGAATGTAGTTTTGCTTGTTAGAAGATAAGGCTCATACACGGGTATCATAAAAACAAGGAATAAGATTGCGGAAAATGGTCTTTTCTTTGCAGTCTTATTTCTTGTTTTATTTGTAGTTTTTGGAAATTTTGTCTACATTTGCAAAAACAAATAATAATCAAATAACTAAAAGCTCTCATTCTATGAAAAAAGGAATCATAATGACATTGTTTGCTGTCATTTTTCATACAGCCGATACGTTGGCCCAAATGCCTGCCTGGCTGAGTAATGTCAAATTATCCGGATATGGTATCACACAATACCAATACAGTTCACAAGAAAATGCCAAATCCAACTCGTTCAATCTGCGTTTGGCCCGTATTTCACTTGATGGACGGATTGTAAACGACTTCTATTGGAAAGCCCAAATACAATTCAACGGCAACACCTCTACATTGGGAAGTAGTCCGAGACTCGTCGATCTGTTTGCCGAGTGGCAGAAATATGATTTCTTCCGTGTCAAACTTGGCCAATACAAAAATCCGTTTACATTTGAAAATCCGATGCACCCCATCGACCAAGGTTTCATGAGCTGCGGACAAGCTGTTCTCAAACTTGCGGGTTTCAGTGACAGGGCCGGTGCACACAGTTCGAACGGTCGTGACATCGGTTTACAATTTCAAGGAGATTTCCTCAAGGATAACAAGGGTCGCAATCTGATACACTATCAAGTGGGTGTATTCAACGGGCAGGGCATCAATGTAAAAGACGTTGATCAGCAAAAAAATATTATTGGCGGTGTATGGGCTATGCCCGTTCAGGGGTTGCGAATCGGTACATTCGGCTGGACCGGTTCGTATGCACGAAAAGGGAGTTGGACGGAAAAAAACATGCAGAGTGGCGTGGAAGAAACAAAAAGTGGAATACGCAGACTCCAGCAGCGCCGTTATGCCTTCTCGGCAGAATATCTCATAGACGATTGGACATTCCGCTCCGAGTATGTACATTCCACGGGATTGGCATTTGCCAAAAGTTTGAGCAACACCAACGATGCCTCTGCAAGCAACTGTAACCTATCGGCAGACGGTGACAAAGCCCAAGGCGTTTATGCACTCGTGATAGCCCCTATCATTAAAAAGAAATTACATGCCAAGGCACGCTACGATATGTATCAGCCTTCCGGTGATGCCGGCAAGCAAAGAACGCAATATGAAATCGGACTTGACTATGAGTTCCATAAGAACTTTGAAATAAGCGGTGAGTACGCTTTCATCAATGACCGCTCATTACTCAAACATAATTATTCCTTGATTGATGTGGAAGTTTCATTTCGTTTCTAAACACTAAATGGCCATTGCCCTCCCCTTTCCACTCATCATGGATAAAGGGATAAATAGGGCTCCGTCGATATTTAGCAGGGAGGCATCCCGGCTGAATGATTGTCAAACAATTTATTCATTTTCGGCTTCTCTGCTTGCGATTTTTACAACGGAAGGCTCCCTCGTTGCAAATGAGCAATTTTTGACGGTAACTTCAAGATGCTGACTATCAACAGTTTGAATTTTATTGACGCGCATCCGGACCCGAAAACGGGCTTAAAAGGGCCCGGACGGACTTGCAAAATGGGCACAGTTGCATCGCAACTGTGCCCATTTCTGCTCCCAAGTGTGGCTCTTTCACAAACACGAAGAGCCTGAACGGAAAAATCGGAGAGCTATTTCTGTCGTCTGAAACCGACTTTCCGTTCTGGTTGGAAAATTTTGGCAGATGTCTTTTTGTTGATATTTATTGCTGCCCGGTAAAACTTAAACAGCATAAATTTCCTTGTGGGATTGCCTTCAAATAGTCAATTCCGTATCATTTTTTAAAAACCAAGCCCCCCTTAATCAAATAAGTCAAGTTCTTTTAGTAGTGCGTTTGCTCTTTTTACCATTATCATGAGTTCATCATTCTGTGGATTTTCCATAAATGAGATGAAACCGATATAATACATCAGTGTAAGTCTTAACATGGTTACCAGCTGCGAGAAAGACACGTGCCTTTTATTATTCTGGAAATAACCGTACAGAGCGGATTCGCAATGAGTACCACCCATGTCTGTATGGTATTTACACTGTCACCATAGAAGAAATGTTGGGGAAAGTTTTGTTTGAGCTGCTTATAGAGGGACTCTATAGCCCATCTTCGCTTGTAAATCTCCTTAATATCCCTCAAAGTTCAAAGTCATTCATTCACTCCACTCATAGCACCCGATGTCGGGATTGTCGTCGCGCCGTCTGCCCAGTCGGTCGGTTGGCAGTGCTGTGGCTTTGTCCGCTGCTCCGATGGCCGGTGATATTTTGCGCAAGCGGAAGTCGTAGCGCAGTTTCCCGGCATCGATTTTCACAAAATGCTTCTCGCCCGTCTTCACAGTGTCTTTGGGATCTTCAAAAACAACGTGGGTGAAACACACACTATCCTTGGTTTCAAGCTTCGGAGTACGGATAATGCAATGGTCGAAGGCATAGTTGAAGTCAATGCTGTCGGTTTTGTCACCAACCATTACATCGTCGGCATAGCCCGTGATGAGCGAGTTGGTCACTGTGAGGTTGAGTCCCAGCGAACGGTGGTTGGCAAATCTGATGGCGGCACCGCGCTTGGAGTCGAGGGGATAAAACTGCGCCAATGTACATTGATTGATGTCCACGCGCCCGCCGCTAATCCCCACACAGTTGCCCAACGTGTTGGTAAACTGGCAGTTGCGGGCTATGACTGCCGCATGGGTCACTCTCAATCCGGAACCCTGCACGTTATGCAGCGTGCTATTTTCGAGCGTAAGTGTGGTGCGGGACACATCGGCCGAGTCGCAGAGAACGCCATAGTAGCCGCCATGGATGTCGGTGAATGTTATTTCGTTGTCATAGCTTGATGTGCGCAGACGCACTCCCTGCCAGTGTCCCGGTGTGAGGTCGTAAGGCAGATAGTCGAACATACGATCAATGCGGTCGCCCCGCAATATCACCTCGCGCCCGGCCTCACCCTTGCTCAGCAGCCGACCGCTCACGTCGATACCTGCCCGATCGTGGAAATAAAGTGTGGTGCCGGGAGCAATGGTGAGCGTGGCTCCCTCTGCTACTTTGATGTCACCATAGAACACCACAGGCCTATCGGGGGCGATAGTCGTGTCGTGTTTAACCTCCAGTCCGCGCAGCAAAGTGGCATCCCAACTATAAGCGTTGAGCCGCACTTTTTGCTGGACTCCGCTTTCAAGGGTAAATATCAGGTTATCTTCCACCGGCAAGGGACCGTTGCCGTGATTGTAGGCCGAGGTAAGTTCCACAAACACGCGCACGCTGTCCCCCTTGCGCACCTCTACATTTTGCACCTGATAGCCGGCCGACGGACTAAGATAGGTTCCATCTACATTCACACGGAAGCCCGTTTGGTTGCCATGCTCAAGACGCACTCCGGCACAACGGACATTGGCTCCTGTCCGATTGAACACCCAAAAAGTGCGTGTAGCCGTGGGCACATTGGAGAAAGTGGTGTCAAGCCGCACGGTATCGGTGGAAAAGGCCAAGCGATAGGCCGCCGATTGTGTGAATGTGTCGTCTTCGGCACAAGCTGCCACAAGCGTTGTAAGCGTGGCAAACAAATATATATATTGCAACAAACGTTTCATTGCCAATATAACGTGGAAGACCATTATTTATTGCAACATCTTTTCCGTTAAGTGGCAGGTGATGGATGACGGGTGTTAAATGGTGGGTAATGTTTCTGTGTGAGCACAAGAAATCCGACTGTGTCGCCGCCAAAGAGCATGAAACATCAAGAGAATCAAACCGTGAATCAAGAGATGTAACTATTCAGCGGTACGGCATGCTCCATTTTCAAACCTCGAATAAGGTTTGGTTCGCAGCATACGGAGTTTGGTTGTGTTTCTTGGCGATCTCGATGACAGAATAAAACTCGAGGAAAGCGTCCGCTCCAAAATCGGAGCGGAATGTACGGGAATTCTTCAGTTTGATTTTCAGCTTTCGTATTCCCCTTTCGCTTCCATTGTTGTCTGAGGGTATCCTTTCTTACAGGCTCTCATGGCAACAGCCATTTTCTGTAGTTGTGCAATCTTGCTTTGTTCAGCCTGCCTTATCCAGTCATCAAGCACTTCTTCTGCCATGGCTTTCATGGGTTGTGACCATATCTGACGGAGTTGTTCCTTCAAATAGTACGCTTTTGACAACGGCTCGTTCATAGTTAAAGCATTCTCAAGCCTTGTCCTGTGTCGTTTATCAAAAATGTCGGCACCATTTCCGAGTGGCAGACACCTTGTTCCCTTTAGCACTTTACGCTTATTCGTATCTTTCCCCATGCTATAAACTTTACGTCTGATCCATGACACGCCCGGATGATTCGATACATCCTGAAGTGTCATACCACGAAGCAAATCTGCTACATGCTTGGCAAAGCGGTGAGTATAGCTACGACTGCCAGTGGCAAAAGGAATATTCTCCTGCCGGTCGAAATCACATCCCTTACATTTATAGCGTTGCACCTTCATGCGTATGGTTACACGCTTGCCACCTATGGGAAGTCCGACAAAGTCCCGCAGGCGATACCCATTCTTCACAATAAGAGCGGGCACCACAAGAAGGACAACAGCTTATTCGCTCTTTTGCTTGCACATGTAAAATAATTCTATTACCTTTGTTTTCTTCACAAGTGTATTCATGGGTATAAAGACCCCAAGCATGATATAGGAAACTGCTGTTCATCTTTGTACATTTGTTTGTGTATATTCAAATATACAATATTTACAGTGGTTTCTTTTATTATTTTATTTATCACTCCATATTTCGGAAGAACCAAAGAAAAAGAGAGAGATTATCCTACAAGAAAATAGTGAGAAAAGATTAGCTGTCAATTTAATAAAGTCTTAGAACCAATAATTTTTAAAGCAAATCTCTTTACGGATACTGCCGATAGCATGATAATAAAAGGCATTAAAGGCAAATGAAAGCGTGCTTCTCCATGTCCTACTAACAGTAAAATTCCTGTACCAAAAAGCACTATACTAAGTGGCAATACTAAAGACGCATAAGAACGCTGACGAATAAGTATGAAAGAAGCAGAAAGGAAAAGCAATAATAAGGTATAATAATACAACAGATTATATATTGTCACCCACTGTATCAAACTAAAATGAGGAAACACCTTATACAACGTTTTCATACTCAGCTCATCGTATAGATAGCCTCGTGCTTGCTTGTTTGAAAGAAAAGCACAGAGATTAATATTATCTGAAATATAGGTTGCAACAAACTTATGGGGCATCTGACGTACATACTCTCCGGGATGTTCGCTGACCCATGTTAACATCTTATCACGCCAAACAGCATCTTTTTCAACTGCATTATAGCCATCTGCCTCGGTTAAATAACCATCATCGTAAGGAGAATGGTCAACACTATACTGCAATAATCCCATCCACCCCGTCTTTGCTTGTGTAAGAAAATTACCTGTACGACAATAACTCATCGTTCCTATTGTAAGTGTCATGGACATATAACCTAAGAAAACAAAACCTAAGGAACGCTTCTTATACGTTAAAAGAGCATGGACTGCACATGCTAAAAGAAACACAATACCCAATGGCCGTACCCAATTGGCAAAGGCAATATAGACTCCACCTATAAAAGAATATTGTTTAAGGGAAAAATAGACTCCTAAAAGAATAAAGAAAATAGAAGGAACTTCACTTTGGACACTGGTTGCTTCACCATAATTGGCAGGGTAAGCAACATACAGGCAAATGATATAAATGCCACAGAAGATGTAAAAAGTTTCTTAGCAATAAGATATACCAACAAAGCAGAAAAACCTTTTAAAAAAGAATAAAAAATCATTAATGGTAAAACAGAACCTGTGACCCATAAAGATAATACAACAAGATTTATCGCACCAATGTTCCATATAAAAGGCAAATCATCAATATTTGCGCTTATAGGATAAAATTCACCAGCCTTCACACATTCCTGTGCCAAGCAAATGTAGCCATCGCTATCAGGATAAGGCGTATATTTAAAGATAAATATCGTCGCAAACTGCAAGAGCGTAAACAATATTACGATTCCATAGATAAATTTTCTGCTATAATAACACTGTTGTAACAT